>Ga0335073_10000051_pt1 | contig 139863 bp, 134 predicted proteins | sample Lox_Sample_22_FD_207093 | JGI IMG/M metagenome (GOLD analysis project Ga0335073, IMG submission 207093) | Soil microbial communities from Loxahatchee National Wildlife Refuge, Florida, United States - Lox_Sample_2.2 | ecosystem: Environmental > Terrestrial > Soil > Wetlands | place: USA...
TTGCTCAATTCTGCTTCTCCTTGAAATTTCCCTGGAATGATGAAAAGCGAAATTATAGGCGATTGGGCAGGTGAGAATGTCAAGCAGACACTAAGCAGAGAACCAGTGACCACCGCGGAAAGCGCTCACCCAGCGTCGAGACTAACCCGCGGCAGGAACCTGCGACTTTGCCACTTGTGACGAGCTTGTTCCGTCCAGTCTCCGGCGAATGCGGCGAAGCTCCATGAAACACAAAGCGGTCATGGTTGCGATTACGCTGCCGAAACAAATCATTACGGTGTTGTCCATCGAGGAGACCCCCCTCCCAAGAACCGTCAAGTTCATCACAGGAAACGCCCTCCATCAGGTAAAGGTTGAAGATACAACAAAAAAGACCCGACCAGTGTTATCGTTCTGGTTTCCAGAGTTTTCCCTAAAATGCAGATTCCGGGCCATCCCACGGCGTACCAGGCTCTATAATAGAGCTTCCCATGCCTAGGTTCTCTATCGTCGTACCCCTGCACAATGAACAGGAAAATGTCACCGAACTTTACGACCGCGTGAAGGTGGTCATGGAGGCGAGTGGCGAGAGCTTCGAAATGATCTTGGTCGACGACGGTTCCCGCGACCGGACCTTTAATCTGCTGCGTTCGATCGCTTCGGTGGATAGCCGCGTCACAGTGGTTCGCCTGCGGCGCAATTTCGGACAGACTTCTGCGCTGGCCGCCGGATTCGACCACGCCCGCGGCGAATACATCATCGCGATGGATGGCGATCTGCAGCATGATCCGGCCGACATCCCTATTTTTCTGGAGAAAATTGCCGAGGGTTACGACATCGTCAGCGGATGGCGAAAGACGCGCATCGATAACCTTTGGCTGCGCCGTATTCCTTCGCGCTGCGCCAACTGGGTGATGGCCAAGCTAAGCGGTGTCGATATTCATGACTTTGGAACCACATTCAAAGCCTATCGGCGTGAGATTCTCGATCAGGTTCCACTTTACGGAGAGCTGCACCGTTTCATTCCCGCGCTGGCGTCCTGGTATGGCGCGTCGATCTGCGAAGTCCCGATTCGCAATATCAATCGTGAGCGCGGCGCGTCGCACTACGGTATCTCGCGAACCTTCCGAGTGTTCTTTGACTTGATGACGATTCGCTTCCTGCTGCGTTATCTGTCGCGGCCGCTGCATTTTTTTGGCACGGTAGGTATGTTGAGTATCTTGGGGGGAAGCGGAGTGACCGGCTGGTTGCTGGTAGAAAAATTCTTGAACCACGCCGATGTAATGACTCAGCACGGCCCCCTGATGATTTTTGCAGCGGTTCTGCTGCTCGCTGGGCTCAATATGCTTGCCGTGGGCTTGCTCGGCGAGATGCAGGTGCGGCACTTCTACGAACCGGCTCGCCGTGCGCCATACTATGTAGATCGAGTGTTGCGCTCCCAGAGCAGCGAGGAACACAGCGTGTCGGAGTAGAAGCAGACGGGCGAGGAGACGCCCGTCCTCCATCGACGCCTACTTCGCGAACGCTTCCTTATTCACCACATACGGCATCTTCGTGACATCGCCGCCGTAGTTTCCTTCCAGAACATCGATCAGCCCCTGCACACAGCGTCCGGCCATACCACGATTGGGATCCGGCGACAAACGCGTCAGGCGCGCGGCGCTGGCAAAATGGGGGTACAGCCGCAGGCGGTCCTCGAGAGCAGGGTCGCGCAAGGGCGAATCGTGAGGCAGCGGCTCTTTTTCATAAACGTCGAGTGCCGCGCCGGCAATCCAATTCTCTTTCAGCGCTTTCACGACGGCGAGTTCATCGACCACAGGGCCACGGGAGTCATTGATCAAATAGGCGGTGGGCTTCATCATTTTTAAGGTGCGCTCGTTGATGAAATGATAGGTGGAAGTTGTGCTTTCGCCTTCACGCAAGAGCGGCACGTGAATGCTGACGAAGTCGGCCTCGCTGAGAGCTTCCTCTAGGGGCACATACTTGATCCAGGTTTTGTCCTGCGAAAACCCTTTGGCGTGGCGCAGGTCTTTTGTCTCCTGCACAGCGTTTACGAAGTCTTGATTCTGATACACCGGGTCGTAGCAAAGAATGTTCATGTCGAAGCCGGTGCATTTCTTGATCAACGCCTGCCCAATGCGACCGGTCCCGATGACTGCGATGGTTTTGCCGGTAACTTCATCACCGAGATAAGGCAAATACGGATGCCAGTATGCCCACTGGTTTTCGCGGGTCAGATGCTCGGCACTCCACATCTTTCGCGCCAAGACGCCCATCATGAAGAATGCGAATTCGGCCGTCGCTTCGGTTAGCACGTCAGCAGTGTGGGTGAAAGGAACCTTGTAACGATTGGCATCGGCGCGATTGATGTTGTCGAAGCCAACGGCAATCTGGGCCACGACTTTAAGCGTACCCTTCCCCGCTTCGAATACTTCGGCGTCGATGGGATCGCGGAGAGTGGTGATCAGGCCGTCTACGCCGGATTTCACCTTACCGATAATCAGACTCTTGGGCGGAGCCTCCGGCTCGGGATAGACCTCGACTTCGTAGCCGCGCTGGCGCAACAGGCCGACGGATTCGCCAATATCACAAGTGGCAAAGACGCGAAGTTTCTTAGTCATGGTTCTCAGCCGGAAGAATTTGCAGATTTTACGCAGATTGTGGCGCAATTTCCAGCGCGATCTTTGGAATGGAGCAGAAGCCTGTGGCGTGGCTCAGCGGCCGGCGGTCGCAGCTTTACCGGGACCAGGATTCTTCGAAGAGGATTTCCGCCGTCGTTACGTGACCGCGCTTTCGATCGATGAGTTCAACCGCTTTTTTCGCGATGTGCTCGGCGCTGACTTCGAACTCTTTGATTAACTCCCAGGGGGCTCCGGAATCGCCAAAACGATCTTTTACGCCAATCGCGCCCGTAAGCACGGGACCGGCAAGACTAGATTCCGTGATTACGCCGCTCACGCGCCAGGCCAGCGCCCCGATCTGGTGCTCCTCAGCAGTGACGATGACTCCGGTTTCACGGGCGGCGCGCAGGATTGCGGCTTCGTCGATCGGCTTGAGCGTGTGAAGATTGATGACACGAGTTTCGTATCCGAAGTCCGTCTTTAGGATCCAAGCGGCCCGCATGGCCTCGGGCACCATCGGACCACAGGCGATGATGGTCAGATCTTCATGTTCATTTTCGTGATCGGCAGCCGGAATTTGCTCGAATGCATCGGAGAAGTTGGGGTCTTCGCCGCGGAAGCGGATAACATTCGCCTTACCAAATTCGAACGGCGTGTGCTGATTAGTAACAATGGGCGTGGCCTCACGCGCGAATCGAATGTATTTTGGCCCTCGATGTTTCAGGAGCAAATAGTCGGTTGCTTTGCGGGTTTCGACTACGTCGCAGGGAACCACGACCGACATGTTCGGCAAGCCGCACATGGCAAACAGATCCTCCAGCGCCTGATGAGTCGCGCCATCCGGGCCGACAGAAACGCCGCCGTGCGCTCCCGCAATCAGCACATTGAAATTTCCGTAGCAAACCGAAGTGCGAATCTGATCGAGATTTCGCGCCGCTGCGAAGGTTGCGTAGGTACCGAACACAGGCAACTTGCCTTCTTTTGCTAATCCCGCGGCGACCGCAGTAGCCGATTGCTCGGCGATGCCCATGCTCAGCCAGCGCTTCTTACGCTCGGGCTTATTAGCATAAAACTCGCTAATGGTGATTGATCCAGAAATGTCGAGCCCAAGACAAACTACTCGCTCGTCGCCACCGTTCGTTGCCAGGCTTTGGCCGAAGCCCATGCGGGTTGGCTGCATCTGCACTTTCATGGTGTCGCCGGCATTCCACCAGAAATTGCGGCTGAAATGAGGCATCTTCGCGTCGAGCTTACTATCGACTTCCACTTGATATTTTTTGGCTTTTTCCAAGAGATGATGCACGGGAATGCGGTCGGTCAATCCAAGCTCTGCCAGGCCCTTGGCCATTTCTTCGTAAGTAGGCACTTTGCCGTGCCAGCCGGCGATGTTTTCAATAAAGCTTATGCCCTTGCCTTTCACGGTATCGGCAAGAATCAATGTGGGCTTGCCGGTCGCGCCTTTTGCTGCCTCCAGGGCATCGACCACTTCCGCCATGTCATGACCGTTGATGCGTGCGACCTCCCAGCCGAAGCTAGCGTATTTTTCTTCCAGCGGGTCCACGTTCATGACATCTGAAACCCAGCCGTCGATCTGCAGGCGGTTGTAGTCAATGATTCCGACCAGGTTGTCGAGCCTGTAGTGGCCGGCTTCCATGGCGGCTTCCCAGACCTGGCCTTCCTGCTGCTCTCCGTCACCCATAATGCAGAAAGTCTTGTAGCTTTTATTGTTCAGCTTGCCTGCCAACGCAATTCCAACGGCAACGCTAAGCCCTTGCCCGAGCGATCCGGTGGAAACTTCCACGCCGGGTAGCTTGAGCCAATGCGGATGGCCTTGATAAGGCGACCCCAGCTTGCGCAGAAGAACGATGTCATCGAGAGGACAAAAGCCGGCAAACGCCAGCCCAAGATAAAGGCTCGGGGCTTTATGGCCGGTGGACCAGATGATGCGGTCGCGGTCGGGCCAATTAGGATTGTTGCAGTCATGGTCAGCCACGCGAAGATAAAGAGCGGCGGCGATATCCATGATGGAGAGCGTTCCGCCTGCGTGTCCCGAACCGGCAGCGCATAGCGCCACGAGGTCGTAGCCGCGCATTAGATTAGCGGCGTCTTTCAGGTCGGCGATGGAGTATTCGCGCCGGATTTTTCCGGTAGTGGAATCCTTGATGGCCATGTTCGTCCCCCCTCGCGCCAGGCAGAATCCGTGCTGACGCTCGCTGTCCTGAGTCTAGGAGGGGATGACCGGGCGCTCAGTGCGGGGAATCACAGGGGGGTGTGATGGGAGCAGAGAGAAGCTAGTCCACGGATCTACACGGATTAGACGGATCCAGGATGAAAGCAGCCGCGAAAGCGATGAAAGGCGTAAGCGTATCAGGCCAGGAGAGATTGCGAATGAGCGCTGTTCCGCCATGAGGCATAGCGCACAGAGCAAGCGGAACTGCGATTGTTGCCGCTGAAAGAGATGCCACAAAAAGGATTTGAACCGGCCCGAGAATATGGATCCTGCGCCACATGGAGCAATCTTAAGCTTATCAATCGATAGACGGTATCAAAACAGAGAAATCTCCGACTTCGCTATTTATCTCTTGCGCAACGCATTCTTTGGCCTTTTGATCTCTCTCGTCTTCGACGATTTCCTGCCCGCAGCAGCTTCCATCTTGATCGCCATCTTGTGGCGCGGCTCGTACAAGCCGAGCTTTTCGCCATCCGGCAGTTTGATGTGAGTCAGCAGGCCCCATCTTTGTTCTGACACTGGTGCGGCGAACTCGACACCTTTTCGCTCCAGCTCCGCCATGGTCGCCTTGAGATCGGTACACATTAAATACAGCTCGGGCGGTCCCGGCTCTTCCGCAGGATGGACAGCAATCTCGCCCGGAGGCGCGGCGAAAATCAGCCAGCCTTGGCCGGCGTCGACATGAGAAAGCTTGAGGACATCGCGGAAGAAAGTACGCACCGCTTCCGCGCGCGTACTGTATAGGATGGTGTGGACGCCAGCGATCATTATTTCCTCCTAGCAGTCGTTTATTTCACTCGGTCTTACCGAATTTCCAGCGAGTCGCGGCTGTCTGAAATTTCTTTTCATACAGCCCAAACACGACAACCGGCCGCACGGCGTAGATGGGCTCATCCGCGAATGACGACATATCGTATTCATATTTCTTTTCGTACACCGAAAAAAATTTGTGGCGAACGGACGCATCGCGGACCTCCTCAGCAATACCCTCGACGATGACCGCCTCGTTGGCGCGCTCGGTGCAGACGATACAGTGATCATTCTTTACCAGATTGCGCGCTTTTCGCGATTCGTGGCCCGTGCTGAAGAGAAACGCTCCATCCTGCCACAAGCCCCAAACGACCATGGTGTGGGGCGAGCCGTCGGGCTTCACGGTGGTGATCCAGTAGTTATGGGACTTCTTCAGGCGGTCTTCGGCCCACTTCCAGGCGAGCAGGCCCCTGGAGCTTTTAGGAAGCCCGTAGCCGGGCATGTGCGGGCGGGAGGGTTGGGGGAATTTGTGGACGGATGTTTTCCTGGTACCCATCGCCGAACCTTAAACACAGAGGTCTCAGAGGAAACTCGCCGTGGACGTCTGTGTACTATATGTTTACGCTTTTCTACAAACTTTTCTTAGTCCACTGATCGATGCGCTCGAGAGCTTTATTTAAGTTCTCCAGCGAATTGGCCACGCTGAAGCGTAAATAGCCTTCGCCGTAGGCACCGAAAGATGTTCCCGATAGAGCGGCCACGCCTGCGTCATCGAGGAGCGCGTCGGCCAACTTCTTCGATTTCCATCCAGTCTTTGTGATATTTGGAAACACGTAGAACGCGCCCTTGGGCAAACGGCAGGAGAACCCTTTGATCTTGTTGAGGCCAGCCACAAAAGCATCGCGGCGCCGTTGGAATTCGTCGCGCATGTGATCGACAGAGGATTGATCGCCGCGGAGCGCCTCGATCCCAGCGATCTGGGTGAAGCTGGCGGTGCAGGAGTTTGAATTGGTCATCAAGCGCGTCATGTGAGTTGCGAGGTCAGCGCGCATCACGCCGTAGCCCATGCGCCATCCGGTCATCGCATAGGTTTTTGAGAAGCCGTCGAGCAGGATGGTGCGTTCTTTGAAGCCGGCTAGCGACATGATCGAATGATGCTCGCCCTCGAAAATCAATCGGCTATAGATTTCATCCGAGAGCACCATGATGTTGCGATCGCCGATCGCGTCGGCGATATCGCGAATATCTTTTTTGTCGAGTACGCCGCCAGTCGGATTTTGCGGTGAATTGATGATGATTAATCTGGTGCGGTCGGTGATTAGAGCTTTGAGTTCATTTACATCAAGGCTGAAATCTCTCTCTTCGTGCAGGCGATACGGCACGGCCTTCGCGCCGAGATAATTGATCATCGACTCATAAATCGGGAAACCCGGATTTGGATAGATAACCTCATCTCCGACATCAGCCAATGCAAGCAGCGTAAAGAAAATAATCGGCTTACCGCCCGGAACGACAACAACTTCTTCGGGTGCGACTTTGACTCCACGGGAACGACTTACATCGTCGGCAATGGCCTGGCGCAGTTCCGGAAGACCGGCCGAAGGACCGTAATGCGTCCAGCCCTTGTGCAGTGCATCAACGGCGGCCTCGACCACGTTCTTAGGTGTGTCGAAATCCGGTTCGCCAATTTCGAGGTGGACGATGTCTTTGCCCTGGCGCTCCAACTGACGCGCGCGGTTGAGTACCTCGAAAGCGGTCTCGGTACCAAGGCGCGACATGCGCTCGGCTAAACGAAGTTCGTATTGGGTCGCTGGTTCCATGGCAAAGGTGGTCATTATACCCTCCGGCTGGATGCAGATAACAGTATGCCATGTTCGCGGCGTTATGGTTGGAGGGGATCACAACAGTTGGTGAGGTTGCGCCTTGGGCCCGTGGGATCGCTCTGACACTCACAGGACTTACGTCCGGGGCTAAGCTGTGACGCGCCTGCGGAGCTGCGTCCCCCATGACCTTTGAGCAAAAACTGAAAGCTGTTGGCTGAGAGCTGGTGGCTAAATTTACTTCATCGCGTTCAGCCGAGCGCTCAGACGGGACTTGTAGCGGGATGAAGTATTGCGGTGGAGCACGCCCTTCTGCACGGCCTTGTCGAGCACGGAGACGGTCTCGCGAAAGGCCTGCTGGGCGGCAGGCTTATCGCCCTTGGCCATGGTTTCGCGAAAGCTGCGCAGTGCGGTGCGCAGGCGCGAGGTGTTCGCGCGGTTGCGGGTGGTTCGACGTTCCGTCTGACGGGCGCGCTTAAGCGCCGAAAAATGATTTGCCATTGCAGCTTGTAATCCTTTGTTGGAATGTCTCGGAAGACGATTCGGCGTGCACCGAGTAACTCATTGTAAGCCAGCGGGTTGGGAGTGGTCAAACCGGCCACTTCAATCAGCGTACAACAAATCTCCAAACCGCAACGATCACGAAAACGATTGCTCCAGCCAGGTACGCCCAGGCACGGCCTGTTTGCAGTTTTTGCTGTTCGATCATGTGGACATTCTATAACAGCAGTCAAACTATAACAGCAGTCGGTACTGGGTCAGTTTGAAACTGGCCCAGTACCCAGCAGTCAAATCCGTCGGAAGCTTCCAGGCGCGCCCCTTAAAACCTTTACCGCCGAGGACACCGAATACTTGGGGATTCCGCCGACCTTCGTTATCCATGGGCCAGGGTGGGGATTTATTCACATTGACTCCCCTACCCCGCCGGGATACCCTGTAAGCAATGGTAGTTGCCTGCTCTACGGGCAAGAATCCGCCTTCCACCTCCGTACACAGGAATAGTTTGCGCACAACGCCGTCCGAGGCATACTTCATCCAAAGTGAGTGCTATCCCATCGCAATCCTCGGTCCTTTAGAGGCCAGCAGCCAAACTGAATGAAGAAGAGCATTGAGATTTCCCCCAACGTCGCAACCCTGTTCGGTACCAGAGACGAAAATCTGCATGTGCTGGAAGACGGCCTGAACATCACCATCGGTCTGCGTTCGGATTCGATCGAACTCGACGGTGCTCCCCGCGATGTGGCCCGCGCTGAACAGGTATTTGCCGATTACGATCAACTGCAGCGTTCTGGACACACGTTCAACAATGGCGATCTCAATAGCATGTTGCGCGTGCTCGTAGCCGATCCGAAGGCTACGCTGCGCGGTTTGGCTGAAGCGGGACGGCAGCGTTCGTTTGGCCGGCGCAGCGTGCAGCCAAAGAGCCTCAACCAGCGGCGCTATCTCGAAGCAATCGAAACGCACGACATGGTCTTCGGCATTGGACCGGCGGGGACGGGAAAAACCTATCTTGCCGTGGCGATGGCGATTTCAGCGCTTCTCAGCAAACGAGTGAACCGCATTATTCTGGCTCGGCCGGCGGTCGAGGCGGGCGAGCGATTGGGATTCTTGCCAGGGACGTTGCAGGACAAAATTGATCCATACCTGCGGCCGTTGTACGACGCGCTTTACGACATGCTCGATCCCGAAAAAGTGGATCGTTTTCTGGAGAAGAACGTCATCGAGATTGCGCCGATTGCCTTTATGCGCGGTAGAACCCTGAACGATTCATTCGTGATTCTGGATGAAGCGCAAAACACGACTTCCGAACAGATGAAGATGTTCGTCACGCGGCTCGGCTTCAATTCGAAAGCTGTCATTACCGGTGACATCACGCAGATCGATCTGCCCAATGCCCGGCGCAGCGGGCTGCTGGAAGCGGTCGATGTGTTGAAATCCGTGGAAGGCCTGCGTTTCGTTTACTTCGATGAGGGGGATGTGGTGCGCCACCATCTGGTGCAACGCATCATACGTGCTTACGACGAACATAAGGCACGAGTGGCCGAACAACAATTGTCGCTACTGGAGACGAAACCAAGCCTTCCGAGCACGAACGGCGGGAACTCGAACGGAAAGACGAATAGCGGCGATGTAGCATTGCCGGAGCGGGACGAAGAACCGCGCCCGTCAATCACCAGCCAGGGATAAAGGAATAGAATTAAACAGGAGGGTGCCGGTGGCGGCCCTCCTGTTCGCTTTTAGGCGTGAAATCTTCGTCGCGTAGAGACCGGTTGCCGAAATCGAGTTCAGAGGACGCGAGCTTGGTCATCCTGAAGAAGCGCGTGCCGGGTGTGACGTCGGCGTCGCTGGCCAACTTCCTGGTGCGGGCGCGACGGGCGGTGAAGCTGAAGGAAAAGGTCAGTGTGATGATTACCAGCAGCCGCGAGATGCAACGTCTGAATCAAAAATTTCGCAGCCAGCACAAACCAACCGACGTGCTCTCCTTCCCTGCTCCCGCGGAGGCGAGAAATGGACAGGCAGGAGACGTGGCAATCTCGGCTGAGATTGCGACGGAAAACGCAAGGCGATTGGGGCATGAAGCGGCAGAGGAGATCAAAATTCTGATGCTGCATGGCGTGTTGCATCTGGCTGGATACGATCACGAGAACGACCGCGGCGAGATGGCACGAAAAGAACAACAGTTGCGAAAAGCCCTGAGGCTGCCGACTGGCTTGATCGAGCGTGCCGAAGGAGCGGACACTTGCTTGCCGAGAAGATTGCGATGAACCTCTCCCTATGAACTATGCCATCGCGCTCGCGCTCATCATGCTGCTCGGGCTGCTTACCCTGGTCTCGTATGTGGAACGCTTGTACTCGGAGATTGGCAAGTTTCTTTCGCGCGACTTCCAGGACAATATCGATGCATTTGAGCAGAATGTCGAGCCGAGGTTAGGTGTGAGCCGGGCTCGGGCCGCGTTGTCGATGGCAACGCTGACCCAGCTCACCATGGCGGCGATCGCGATGCTGGTGGGCTTCATGGTATTTCGCGATCGGGCGTGGAGCATTCACGAAATCATGCAGGCCACGCTCAGCCTCATTTTGATTGTGATCATCTGCAACCGATTTTTGCCATTCGTGTTTTTCTCTCGTACCAAAGGGCGTTGGTTGCTGCGTTGGGCGCTATGGTTGCGCATTCTGGTTTATCTGGTGTTACCCGTAACTCTGATCGTGGGATTTTTGCAGTCGGTGGCATCACTCACGAAAGAACACTCGGAAGAACAGCCAGACACGCAGGCAGAAGCTGTCGATGCGCTGATTGAAGCCGGCGCAGAAGAAGGCATCCTGGATGAAAGCAATCGTGACTTGATTCAGTCGGTCGTCGAGTTTGGGGAGAAAACGGTACGTGAAGCCATGAAACCACGGCCCGAGATCGTGGCGGTTCCGACCAACACAACCATGGAGCAATTCGTGGAGCTACTCCGCGAAAAGCCGTTCTCCCGCGTGCCTGTTTATGAGGGAACGATTCATAACATTAAAGGCATCGTCTACGCGCAGGATGCGCTGCAGGTGCCGGATTCCGAAGCTCGTACGCGCACTGTGGACACGCTGATGCGCAAAGACGTGTATTTCGTTCCGGAGAGCAAGCTCGGCAGCGATCTGCTGCGTGAAATGCAGAAAAGCAATATCCGGATGGCGATCGTGGTGGACGAATATGGCGGCGTGGCCGGATTGGTGACGATTGAAGATCTGATCGAAGAGATTGTCGGGGAAATTGGCGATGAGCACGACAAAGCCGACGTGGTGCGGGAGAACGATCAGTCGTACATCGTTACCGGAAACATGGACGTGGACCGGCTGGACGAATTATTCGGCATGCGGCCGGAAGGAAAAGAAGCGGCGACTATCGCCGGATTGGTGAGTGAGTTGGCCGGACGCATTCCGCAGAGGGGCGAAGTCATCGAAGATGACGGTTTGCGTTTTGAAATTCTGGACTCTACCGAGCGTCGGGTACGCAAGGTACGGATCACGGCAGCGCAACCCAAACAGATGAGACTGATCTAGAGTTGGTGATTTTGTGATTTGGTAATTGTGTAATTTAAGAGCCTAGTGATCCCGCATTGCGAAACGATTTATATATTACAAAATTACCCAATTTCTAAATCATAAACTCCCTCATGTCTTTTCATTGTGGATTCGTTTGCATTCTTGGCCGGCCTAACGCCGGCAAATCGACACTGCTGAACGCGTTGGTCGGCGAGAAGTTAGCCATTGTCAGCCCAAAACCGCAAACCACTCGCAATCGAATTCTGGGGATCGTGCAAATTCCAAAGCAGAAAAATCGATCGGGCGCGCAGATCGTATTAATCGACACACCTGGAGTACACAAGCCTGACAGTTCGCTTGGCCGGAAGATGATGGGCGAAGTTCGCGAGGCGCTGGAGGGGTGCGATCTGCTGCTGTTAATCGTCGATGTCACGCAGAGGTTTGGTCCCAGCGATCAATTCACGCTGGAAATGGCCAAGCGGACGGGCACGCCGGTGTTTCTTCTCTTGAACAAGATCGACTTGTTGAAGCAGAAAGACCAACTGCTGCCGATGATCGACGAATACCACCGGCTGTATGAGTTCAAGGAAATCATTCCGCTGTCCGCTCGCAAGGGTTCAGGGCTAGACGTCCTGCTGGAAAAGGCCGTCGCTGAACTGCCAGCCGCGCAACCCTACTTCCCTGAAGATCAGATCACCGATCAACCTATACGTTTCATGGTGGCCGAGGCAGTCCGTGAACAGGTATTGCTGGCAACAAGCGAAGAGATCCCGTACGCAACAACTGTCGTGGTGGAGCAGTTCGAAGAAGGGGTGAGGTTGAGCCGCATCGCCGCGACCATTTATTGCGAGCGCGATGGGCAGAAACGAATTCTGGTTGGCAAGCAGGGCCAGATGCTGAAGAAGATCGGCACGGCCGCGCGCCTGCAGATTGAAAAGATGGTTGGCACGCAAGTTTACTTGGAGCTGTTTGTAAAAGTGCATCCGAACTGGCGCGAGTCTCGAGCATTCATTGATGAACTCGACTGGCGACGGCAACTGGGAGAAATCACCGGACGGGAAAAGCATCGATAAACCATTTGTCACTGCCGGGATTTTTAAGGCTTTCACTACAGGCTGTGAGTATAGTCACTGCGCCGATGCCGCTCCTTTAAAATAATGGAAGTTCACTAGGCGAATCGCGCGAACGAAAGCGAGGAATGATCCGATGGCGAATATCGCTACCAAAAGAGGCGTAATTGGGATTCTCACCGGCGGCGGAGATGTGCCGGGCTTGAACCCGGCCATCCGGGCCGTCACGATTCGCGCCTTGCGTGAGGGTTATCAAGTCATCGGCATCCGGCATGGCTGGGGTGGGCTGGTCGAGCTGGTGCGCGAAAAGGATTATGACAACAGCGACAACATCGTCTTGTTAACGGAAGAGATTGTGAATCGCGCCGGCCGGACTGGCGGAACCTTCCTGCATAGTTCACGGACGAATCCTGGCAAAGTCAGCAAGTCTAGCGTGCCCGCCCACCTGAAGCAGACGTACAACGCCGACCGCAACGATTTGACCCCCGATGTGCTCAAAAACCTGGATTGGCTCGGCATCGATTTTCTGATTCCCATCGGCGGCGACGACACGCTCAGTTACGGTGTACGGCTTTATCAGGAGGGCGTGAAGGTTGTTGCGATTCCCAAGACGATGGATAACGATGTGCCCGGCACCGACTATTGCATCGGTTTCAGCACCTGCATCACTCGGACGATCCAGATGACCAACGATCTCCGCACTTCTGCGGGATCGCATGAACGTTTCCTGGTTCTGGAGGTTTTCGGGCGGTACGCCGGATTCACTGCGATGTTGCCGACGATGGCAGGTGCGGCGAACCGGTGTGTAATTCCAGAACACAAGTTCAACATCGAGCAACTTACCGAATTGCTGGTCGCGGACCGGCGGAAAAATCCCAGCCGCTATTCCGTTGTTCTGGTCTCCGAGGGAGCGATGTTTGAAGGCGGCGAGATGGTCTACGAGAAAGAGACGACCGACGCCTACGGCCATAAGAAACTCGGTGGGATCGGCGATCTGGTTTCGGAGAAGCTGAAAGAGTTGTCGCCAAAGTTCAATAATGGCAAAACGATCGAGTGCATTACTCAGAAGCTCGGTTACCTGGTGCGTTGCGGCGATCCGGATGCGATTGACTCGATTGTGCCGATGGCATATGGCAACCTCGCTCTCGATTTACTTTTAAGCAAAGTGCACGGACGCCTGGTGGTGCTCAAGAATGGACGTTACGACAATATGCCGGTGGATGCGGTGACGGCTTGCAAGAAGGTCGTGAACGTCAAAGAGCAGTACAATGTGCCGAGACTGCGTCCGCACTACAGCAGCTTTGAGATGAAGCCACTGTTCATCATGACCAGCGAAGGCTGATCAAGCGGATCTTAATGATGGGATAGGTCACCCGCGGCGGTATTCGACGGCCACAATAGCAATCGATCTCGCTCCGCATCGTAGGTAAACATTTCCGCGTAGCGTCCCCAGTTGAGCGCGGTATCCATCTGCGCTTGGACTTCGCTCTCGGGAAAGTGCTCGTCCAGGATGTCCTGGAAGAATTCCAGTGGCATGGCTCCGTCGGATTTAGTCTGCAGCGTACTTCGCATTTGTTTGAGCAAGGGAACGTGATTACTGACCGCCTCGCCGAACATTTTTTTTCGCGTGGCAATATCGGCTTCGGCAAATGCCTTACCCTCGGGCGTCAGCTTTAGATCGCCATGGCGAGAGATGGCAAACCCCAGTAGCGTGGCTGCGTCGACGATCGGCAAAAGGTCGTCTACTTCCATCAACAATTCTTCCGCTACGTGGTAGAGATCGTCTTCGCCACCGCGATCATTCAGCAGTTCCACCAATCCCGCGATGCCGCCCGGCCGGGCATGCGGCAGCATGGGATAGGCGGCCTTCGCTCCCACGGCGGTTGGCGGTGCAAACTCTCGCTCCGGCTGGGTCATCACTTTGTAGATGTAATCGACGTAGAGCAAAAACTCAGCGGCGTTGCGATTGCGTGGGTGCTTGAGCCCAAGTTCGAAGTCGGCGCGGATTCGCGCTGGATTGCGTCCGAGCACGATCACGCGATCCGCCAGAAGAACGGCCTCTTCAATGTTGTGGGTCACGATGAAAATGCAGCGCGTTGGAATCTTCTTGCCCAACCACAGCTCCAATAATTCGCCGCGAAGGTTTTCAGCTGTCAGAACGTCGAGCGCGGAGAACGGCTCGTCCATAAACAACACTTCCGGCTCGATGGCCAAAGCGCGGGCGAAGCCCACGCGTTGCTTCATCCCACCCGAGAGCTCTTTGGGATAGGCTGTTTCAAATCCCTTCAGTCCAACCAGGTCCAGAGCCTTCTTAGCTCGCGGGTGGCGTTGCTCGTGACTCATTCCGCGCGCCAGCAAGGGGGCTTCCACGTTATCCAGAACCGTCAACCAAGGAAAAAGCGCAAAGCTTTGGAAAACAATGGCGACGTTGGGTCGGCTTTCGTGCAATGGCTTGCCGTGCCACAGGACCTCCCCCGAAGTGGGCAGGGTGAGGCCAGCCAAAATTCGCAGCAGGGTCGATTTGCCCGAGCCCGAGGGGCCAAGGAGGGCTATGATGCTGTCGGCTTCGAGTGACAAATCGGTAGGCGCAATTACCTGAATACTTCTTCCACCTGGCTGAATGAAGCTCTTTTCTACGCCTTTTGCTTCGAGAATGAATTCGGTGGCTGCGGTACGGGTCACGGGTGCAACAACTGGTGAGGCCGCACCTAGGGTCGGAGGCAATTCGACCGGGGCCTCGACTACTTTGCCAGAGAGTTCCTCCATCAATCGGTGCCAGGCTTCTTCCGGCAGTTCGTCGATGAACCGCATCCGGTCCGTGGGGTCGATCTCATTCACAATGGCGCGCATTTCATCGATGGGGCGGGTGTGAAGCAGAACGTATGAGTGATAGTAGGGAAAACGCGGAAGCAGGGCCGCAGCGAATTTTGGCGACAACCCTCGGAACAGTGGTTGCTGCTCTTCAAATGAGAGCTCTAAAAGCATCTCGGCGGCTTGCGGCGGTGGGAACTGCTGCAAATACGCGACCGCCAGCGGCAGTTGTCCACTCGCCACTAGGTCGTGCAGTTTCGCACCGGGTTGGACATTGACTTCCGGCACAAGTTCCGAATCCAATGCTCTGAGCGAAGGGATACTATAATTGTTGCTGAGTCAGAGTTGAAGAAGGTCGGAAGAATTTTCACGGAAGCGTAACATGCCACAACCCTCTGGATCTGAGTCGACACGTCAGGAACAAGCCAATCCAGCGGCTGAACACGTAGCCGAAGCTCGTGAGCTACTGACAACCCTGCAAAAGAGGATCGGGAAACATCCGGAATTAGCCGAAGCCATCCTCAAGCTGGAAACCGCGCTGAGCGTTCTGACCGTGAAAACCGCTGGATTACTCTAATTTTCAGTTGCTGGCGTGCAGAGAGACGAGTTCGCCGCGAACCGCATCAGCGCGGGGCCCGGATGGCTCTTCGACCAGAAAGGTGCGCAGCTCGGTGACTGCCTCGTCACGACGGTTTTCGTGCATCAAGGCTCGGGCCGCTATGTAGTGAACCAGGCTTTCCGAGCCATGGGGCATCGAGTGTACTTTGCGGCAGTTCGCAATTGCCTCGTCAAAGTGCTTGTCCAGAAGCTCGACGTTGGCGAGCAACATCAGGGTGTCAGGGTTGGCTGGATCGGAGCTGATCGCCTTGTCTAAGAAAGTCTCGGCGCCGGGAAAATCGCGATCGGCAATCGACATCTTACCGAGATTTACGTACGCGGCTGAAAAATGATCATTTAAAGTAACCGCTTGTTGTAGCGCTTCGCGCTCGTGAAGGCGGTCGCCCAAGCGGGCATAGATCACGCCCAGATCGTTATAGGCGGCAGCGAACTTTGGATAAATCGCCAAGGCTTTCAGAATCGCTTCCTTTGCTTTCTTCCAGTTCCCCTTGCTAAGAGGTTCGGCGGCTTTTTGATATTCTCTTTTTGCGCTATCGGGAACATTGATGTCGACGAGGGCAACAGTCGGTGCTCCCGCCCGATTTGGAGGCGCCTCGCCTTCTCCAGTGCGCTTCACGGTGACAAATAGGGACTGACTGCTTTTGCGAGCATCCACTTGAAAAACGCCGCTATCGGTTTCCTCCACACCTTCACCCGAGATTACGAGGTGGTAGTCGCCGACCTGCAAGGCCGCAAAGTCCACCATGCACTCATCGTTGGTATAGGTATCGGTGATTGGGGTATTGCTAGACCCACCCATGAGAACGACATGCAGCTGCACGTGGCAGTGCCGATCGTCGCTGAAGACAATTCGCACGCGCACCGTGCCGTAACTATCCACTTTGTTGGCGAACTGGGACCAGCAGTAGGGAACCAAAAGGGTGAGAACGGCAAGCAACGACCATCGGAGATGCATGGGTACCCCCAGCTTCGGCTAGCTTGGCGTCACCCCCGTCGCCCGACTTACGTGTCGCCAACTAGACACGAGATACCTGTTGGGCGCAATTTTACCTCGAATGTCAAGACCCGACGCATAGAATCTTCTGCAGTCTCTCGCGGTATTTTGTACTCTCGACCCTGCGGGCTGGGGCAAGGAACGGCACCTTCGGTATAATCCCAAGTTCGACTCCAGAACTGGGGTGGAAAAAAGATTGCAGTAGAGGAATGCCGACAGGTCAAGCCCAAATACGTGCACGCGAAGGAATCGAGGTCGCCGGAGCCTCGGACGTTGGCTGCCAGCGCGAAAACAATGAAGATAGCCTATTGTATTGGGAACCGTCGGATGAGGCAGACTTTCAGCGGAAAGGCCGCTTGGCCATTGTGGCCGACGGCATGGGCGGTCACGAGGGCGGCCAGGAGGCCAGCCGCATTGCTACCGAGACGATTCAGCACACCTACGCAGCAGACTCCACCCCTGACCCCCAATCCAGACTGGTAAAAGGATTTCAACAGGCTCACGACAAAGTCATTCAGTACGCTACGCAGCACTTACAACTGCGCGGTATGGGGACCACCGCCACTGCGCTCGCCATCGTTGGGAACCAGCTGTATTTCGCTCACATTGGGGACAGCCGCCTCTACCTCATTCGGGGGCAGGAAATCCTGCGGCTGACGAGGGACCACTCTTATGTCGGTCGTTTGTTTGAGAATGGCGTCATCAGCGCCGAAGAAGCAGAGGTCCACCCCCAGCGACATATTCTTACTGCTGCCCTAGGTACAGGCCCGGAAATTCCTCCGGACACACCTGAGCGGCCGATTTTGCTTCAGCCGACCGACGCCCTTATGCTCTGTAGCGACGGCCTTTGGGGGGTGGTGGCGGATCCCGATATTCGCCAAATCGTTACCCGCAATACTGTTGCGGATGCATGTCAACGGCTGATTGATACGGCCAAGCAGCGCGGTGGGCCCGATAACATTACCGTCATGGTATTGCGCCTTGTATAAGCTCTCGGGCGAAGATTGTTGCGCTTGAGGTGCAAGCCGATGCGCTTCTCTATGGTGGTTCCTCCCTGCTGCTCGATTGTTATCTGACGCTGTCTCAAGGCTTTCAACCCGGCGGAGGATCTTTTGGACGGTGGTCTCACGATTGCACTGGCGAACATCAATAAACTCTAGTAAGACGATAGAGTTTATGGCATACTGACGGCCATGAAAATTTCGCAGAAGGGTCTTTACGCGCTGCAAGCCATGATGATGCTGGCCCGGCACCATAACCAGGGGGCCATCCGAATTCGTGATATCGCCTACGAAGAAGGCTTACCGGAGAAATTTCTCGAGCTCATCCTGCTCGAACTGAAGAATGCGCGCATGGTGGAAAGCGTGCGCGGAGCGAAGGGTGGTTATCAGCTGAGGCGGGATCCTTCTGACATTCATTTGAGCGAGATTATTCGGCTTATCGATGGCCCGCTGGCGCCCTTTGGCGATGCGGAACAATTGCGTACCTTGATTCACCGCGATGAGGAACATCGCGCTCTCTACCAGATTTTTCTCGAAGTGCGCGACGCCGCGGCCCGGATTCTCGAGCATCGCACACTGGCGGACTTAGTCGGACCAAAGAACCCGGGCGCAAAACGCAGCCAGCGCAAAAAGAAGGATCACGAGTCCTCGGTTCTGCCGATGGTGGTGCATGGCAGTGCAAGCCGGAGCAAGGATGAATAGGAAATTCACCTTCGTCCTCCTGCTGACTCTGGTGGTGATGGCGCTGCCTGCGTTTAGTCAGACAGTGATCCGGGTAGGGGCGTTTCCTAACATCACGCACGCGCAGGCGATGGTGGGCAAAGCGAACGGATGGTTTGAAAAGGGGCTCGGTTCTGGAGTGAAGGTTCAGTGGACCAGCTTTAATGCGGGGCCTTCGGCGATTGAAGCATTGTTTGCGGGCGCGATTGATATGACTTACATCGGTCCAAATCCAACGATCAGCGGCTATGTGCACTCGAATGGCGAAGCGCTGCGGGTGATCGCGGGGGCGGCAAGTGGTGGGGTTGCCCTGGTCGTACGGAACGATTCGGGAATCAATCGGCCGGAAGATTTTCACGGCAAGCGAGTCGCTTCGCCGCAATTGGGCAACACCCAGGATGTGGCGCTGCGGGCCTGGCTGACATCGCACGGCCTTAAGGCAACCGACAAGGGCGGTGACGTGCAAGTCATCCCGTTGGCCAACCCTGACCAGCTCACCATGTTTTTGCAAAAGCAACTGGACGCTTCTTGGGCACCGGAGCCGTGGGCGAGCCGCCTTATTCACGAGGGGAATGCGCATTTGTTTCTCGATGAGCGATCGCTATGGCCACAAGGGCAGTTTGTCATTACGAATCTGATCGTAAGCACGCAGTTTCTGCACGATCATCCGGATCTGGTAAGGGATTGGCTTGCCCTCCATGTCGAGTTAACTGATTGGATTAATAGTCATCCCAAGGAAGCCAAAGCGCTGGCTAACCAGCAGATCAAGAAGGAGACGGGCAAAGGCCTTTCCTCGACGGTGCTGGATGAAGCTTTCGGAAGATTACAAATTACCTACGATCCGATTCGCAGTTCGTTGCTTCATTCGGCTCAGTCTGCGTACCAAGCGGGATTTCTGGGAAAGCAAATGCCCGATTTGTCTGGACTCTACGATTTGAGTCTGTTGAATCAAGTGCTCACACAAAAAGGAAAAAAGGTGATCCAGTGACGTCACACGCGAGCTCGCAAGCGGCCTATGCGATCGGCCCGGTTTCCCCTCCAACGGTTGAGATCGGACAGCGATATGGGCTGCGAACTCTACATTCACAAGCTGCTGGCCAAGCTATTGCTAAAGTCGAGTTAAAGGGAATCTCGCTCAGCTATCGGACGAACGATGGCACACAATTGATCGCTCTTGAAGACATCCATTTGAAAGTCGCCCCGGGCGAGTTTCTCTGTATCGTGGGCCCCTCGGGCTGCGGCAAATCGACATTGTTGCATTTGATCGCCGGTCTGCATTCCGCATCCGCGGGAAAAGTGCTGATCGATGGCGAAGCGGTCGAAGGCACCGGCACGGACCGCATCCTGATTTTTCAGGAACTCGGATTGTTCCCCTGGCTGACGGTCGCCGAGAATGTCGAGTTCGGCATGAAGATGAAGGGAGTGCAAAAATCCGAGCGCGAGGCAAAAACAGATTATTATTTGCGTCTCGTTCATCTGGGACAATTCAAGAATAGTTACACTCACCAACTTTCCGGCGGCATGCGGCAACGCGTGGCCTTGGCGCGGGCCCTGGCTGCTGAGCCGGACGTCTTATTGATGGACGAGCCCTTTGCGGCGCTGGACGCGCAAACCCGCGACCTGCTGCACGACGAACTGGAGCGCATCTGGGCGGAAACCGGCCGCACCATTATCTTCGTGACTCACAACGTGCGGGAAGCGGTTCGACTCGGGGACCGAGTGGCGCTGTTTACGTTTCGTCCTGGACGCATCAAGCGGGAGTTTCCGGTAGAAATGCCTCGGCCCCGGCATCAGGAGGACGTAGCAGTTGCCAGAAATGCGCGAGAAATCCTTGTGGATTTGCGAGAAGAGATTAATAAATCTCTAAACACCGACCTCGGACTTGTAGAAAGCAGCGTTGAAGGGTTGAAGGGCAAATGAAAAAAACTTTTCCAGGAGGAAGTTCCATGCACCGTTTTGCCACATTGATTGGCGTCGCTACGCTGTTGCTGATATCAGTAAGTGCGGTCGCCCAAGACTCGTCTCAGCAGCCCGGGGGTGGAAGTACCGCCTCCGGTACCACGACGGTACGCGGGTGTCTCCGCGGATCTCGAGGAAATTATGTGCTCATCGAAAATAAGAGCAATCTGGCGTATGTGCTGAAGGGAGTCGGGAATAAGCTCAATTCCCGGCTTCGGCACGAAATCGAGGCCAAAGGGCGAGTGCTGCCCGGGACGGTGAAGACTGGAATACGGCCAGAAAAGGGCGGCAGCAATCCCTCCGACACGGTTCATGGAGAGGATGGAGTGCCTTTACAGATAGCAGACGTAGAAGCAGACATTCGCACGATTTCCAACAAGTGCAAAGCAGCTGACGCGCAATGAAGCGAGTTGCCCAACACGTGATCTTCTACGCTGCTCTGCTAGCGGTCTGGGTGATTTTGGCGAAGCTCAAGATCTGGCCGCCCTATGTTTTCCCGACTCCGCAAGGAGTGTGGGCGGCACTGGTAGCGGGATTCGTCGACCATAGCTTTTGGATTGCGATTGCAGTGAGCATGAAGCGCATGCTGTTGGGTTATGGTTTGTCGGTGGTCTTGGGAATGGTTTTGGGCTTGGGCGTCGCCAGCAATAAATTTCTCGAGGAGACTGTGGGCGGTTTGCTAGTCAGCTTGCAAAGTCTTCCCAGCATTTGCTGGCTACCCCTCGCCGTGCTGTGGTTCGGTTTGACGGAAAAGGCGATTCTCTTCGTTGTGGTGATGGGATCGCTCCTTTCAGTGACAATCGCCATGGAAACCGGCCGCCAACAGATGCCGAAGATTTATGGCATGGCTGGACGCAACTTGGGGGCGAGCGGCTTAAAACTGTTCCGGTATGTGCTGTTGCCGGCTAGTCTGCCCTACATCTTGTCCGGTTTAAAACAGGGGTGGGCATTTGCGTGGCGGTCATTGATTTCCGGCGAAATGATTTTCGTCAGCCTGGGGTTGGGCCAGTTGCTGATGATGGGGCGTGATCTCAACGATATGAGCCAGGTTATCGCAGTGATGATTCTCATTATTGCGATTGGCTACGTCGTTGACGGGTTGGTCTTCAAGGGCATGGAGCGCCGACTGCAACGCAAGTGGGGGTTGGCTCCGGTCGCGTAGGTTATCTGTCCGCGCCCGGCTTCCTAAAATCACAAAACGGTCTGAAGTATTCGGGGAACACGGTGTTGACCGAATTACAAGTAAGTTGATGGACTTAATTGAATAAGTTGGCAAGACTCGACTTCCCCCGTCGAGAGCGTTTGGACATTCTCACAACAAAATCAAAGGAGCATAAAATCGATGCACGCGATATCGAAGTGGTGGACCTCAGTGGCGGCAGGTCTAGCCTTATCCGCCGCGCTTTTTGCCCAGTCCTCTCCGCCCTCCGGGACTGCGACTAAAAAGACAAACAAACCGGCGACGGTCTCGGCCAAGGAAGTGCAAGACCTGAAAGCTGCGCTGGCTGCCCAGCAACAGCAGATTCAGCAGCAGAACGAACTCGTACAACGGTTGAGTTCGCAATTGCAGCAACTGCTGAACTCAAATCAACAAGCCAGCGACGCAGCGCAAAAGGCGCAAAGCGGCGTGGAGCAAGCTCAGAGTGCGGCGACGCAGGCTCAGCAATCCGCGGCCCAAGCGCAGCAGGTTGCCCAGCAGGCGTCCAGCAGCGCCGACCAAGCAAAAGCGCAACTTGCCCTAGTCGACAACAAAGAGCAGGACACCGGCCGGCAACTCACTGCTCTTGAAGCATTGGTCGGGCGTTTCCGCTTCAGCGGCGACGTGCGGATCCGGGGCGAGAGCTACTTCCAGCAAGGGATACCCGACGATAACCTGGCGCGCATTCGCGTCCGCTTCGGCATCGACGGCCAACTGAATCAGGACTTCATCGGTGGACTGGCTATCGCGACTGGCGCGATCGGAAACCCGACGACCACTAACGAGACGCTGACCAACGCTTTCGATCGAAAGACGATCGCATTGGACCGCGGCTTCATCACTTATAACCCAGTCGCGCACTCCTGGCTTTCGCTGACGGGTGGAAAATTTGCCTACACCTGGCAGCGCACATCCGCAACCTTCGATCCTGACCTGAACCCGGAGGGTTTCAACGAAAGGGCGTCCTTCAACTTCCAGGGTCCGATTCAGAATTTTACCGCGCAAGGGATCGAATTGCTGTACAGCCAGGCCAACGGCAAGACGGCGATTTCCTCGCAGGATTCCTATGCGCTCGGCTTCCAGGTTTCCACGCGTGTGCAATTCGGCCCGTGGACGGCGACACCGTCGTTGCTGAGTTTGAAGTGGAATCGCCCCGATGCTTTGTTGCAACAAAGCGCTTTTGCGGTGGGGGCGACCACGACGGGATTCCAGCCGAGTGGATCCCCTGCTCCGTCACCCATCACCGGTATCACCGTTCCGGGCGAGGGCTCAGGCTGCGCCAAGGGAAACGGCTTCCCCGCTTATGCTCCCTGCGTATTTGCTCCCAATGGGATGACCAACGCAACCTACGTCGACTCCAAGGGGATTCCTCATTTCTATTCTGGGTACAACTATGTCGATTTCATCCTGAACAATCAAATTCAGGATGGTATCCGACGCCTCCCTATCAACCTGCTGGTTGAATTCCTCGATAACCCAGACGCTGAGGCACATCCATTGAACACCAAAGGCGCTGTGATGACCAACCTTGGCAGTCAAAACAAGGACTACGGCTTCGACTTCAGTCTGGGTCAAACCAAGAACAAGAACGATGTGCAAGTCGGATACAACTGGTACCGCGAAGAGCAGGATGCTGCCATCGCGTCGTTCGTGGAAAGCGATCAGCGCGCGCCGACGAATATCCTGCAAAACCGCTTCTATGCGCTCTGGAAGCTGCGCGCCAATACTCTGGCCAGCTTCACCTGGTGGCATGGACGTGCGTTGAACACGAACCTCGAAAATAACGTGGCGTTGTTCAACAACTACAGCAGCCTGGCGACCATTAGCAAAGCGGGCGAGGAAGAACCGTACTTGAACCGCTACCAGTTTGACCTGATCTACACGTTCTAAAGGCTCGGGGTTATATGCTCCACCCTGGGACCATCCGATCAGCCGGGCGGCGGCCTGGCTGACGGATGGGCTTCGACAGAAAAGGATGGCATGATTTCGCGACGACATTTTCTGAAGTATGTTTCCGCGGCCGCAGTTGGCTCGGGACTTGTCCAGCCGCTGCTAACGTGGGCCGTAAGCCAGGAGGGCCTTTACATTCCGGGAGAGGACGGGATGATCGTGCGTTCCGACCGTTTTATCGACCTGGAGACGCCTGCGGAATTTCTCAACTCGTGGATCACTCCCGTACCACATTTTTTTGTCCGCAATCACATGCACGAACCCAGCACGCTCGACGCCGACACGTGGCAACTCTCCGTCCGAGGGGAAGTCGGGAGGCCACTAACTCTCAGTCTCGCGGAGTTGCACAACTTTGAGTCGCATTCCGTGACCAACACACTCGAGTGTGCGGGCAACGGCCGGGCCTTTCAACAGCCACACGTTCCCGGCATTCAATGGCAGAAAGGAGCGGTAGGAACGGCAAAGTTCAGCGGTCCCCGTTTGAGAGACGTTCTACAAAGCGCCGGAGTAAAGCCGACCGGAAGGCATGTTATCTTTCGTGGCCTCGACGAGGTGCCCGGGAGAGTACCGCCATTCATCCGCAGTGTTCCCGTCGAAAAAGCCATGGAGGAGGACACACTGATCGCGACTCAGATGAACGGCTTGCCACTCACCAGGCATCACGGTTTTCCGGCGCGGGCGCTGGTGCCAGGGTGGATCGGCGCCGCTTCCTGCAAATGGCTGACCGAAATCTCCGTCGCGGAAAAAGAGTTCGATGGAAATTTCATGAGGCCCGGCTACCGCTATCCCAATCATCCGCTGAAACCGGGTGATCCGTTGAATGTGGATGATAGTCATGTCCTAGATTCATTGAACGTCAAATCCATCATCACCAGCCCGGGGGATGAATCGAACGTGCAATCAAGACTGATTCACATTCGCGGTGCCGCATGGGCCGGAGAAGCTGAAGTTGTGAAGGTCGAGGTCTCCACGGATTGCGGCGCTACCTGGCAGCCTGCGCAACTGGGCCGTGAGCGCGCGAGGTATGCCTGGCGGCTTTGGCGTTACAGCTGGAAAGTGCCGAAATCGGGCGCATACTCCGTTTGGTCGCGCGCAACTGACAGTAAAGGACGCACTCAACCCGAAACTCCCGAATGGAACCCCAGCGGCTATCTGTATAACGCCATCGATCAGGTGAAGGTCAATGTTCAGGCATCGTAACTTGTCGTGTCTCTTCTTCTGCTACTGCTTCTTCTGCTTCGGCATATGGCTTCAGGCGCAGTCGCTTGAGTTGCCCTACGGGACCATGCAAACAAAAGTGACGACAGCCTGCACCGAGTGTCACAGCTCGCGAATCATCGTTCAGCAGCGGCTTAGCAAGGGCGCATGGACCAAGGAAGTCGACAAAATGATCAAATGGGGAGCGGTAGTGGAGGCGGCGGATCGCGATTCCTTCATTGAATACCTGAGCACTAATTTCCCGCCCGACAAAGCTCCCGATCCGATGCCGCGAACGTCAAAAAAGCCTTGATCGAATAGTTACGCGCGAACTCGCAGTAACAGTGCACTCGCCCGGCGAAACCATGGCCGTTCGCGACGCCGCAGATACCCAGGCATGGTCGGCTTTTTCGCGAGAATGCGTTGCGCCCACTCACGAGCCTCAGCGTTACGTCCTTGGGACAAGAGAAAATTTGCGTAGTTGTAGTATGTCTCGGAGGCGGTCGAAATTTTTACAACTTGTTGGAATAGCGCCTCGGCCTTTTCGGGCTGACCGGTGTTCGCGTATGCATGTGCCAACAATCCGGCGGCGCGATGAAAATCGTACTGAGCATCTTTACTAACGACGCGCTCGAGATCTGTTACTGCTGCGGGGAAATCTCCGAGCTCGATCTCAGCGATTCCGCGCCGATAAAAGGGATCGGGCGAATCGGTACGTGCCGAAATTGATTCGTCGAAGCACTGGCGGGCGCGGGCGTACTTCCCTTCTTCGAGATAGAGATCGCCTAACTCTTCATAGTTGCCTGCCGAAGGATTATCCAAAATGGCAGATTCGAGTTCGTGAATTCTGCGGCGGCGGGGAAATGTTTTGAAGGATTGCCGTAATAGCCCGGCGTCGGGGACCATTTCCACGGCTATGTAAATGAGTGCACCCCAACCGCCGAGAAAGATGATGATAAACAGCCAAAACCAATCAGGACGGCGGCGAATGAAGTGCACGATCGCCACGCCCTGGAGGATGAACCCCCACCAGGAAAAAATCCAGAAAAGCAGATATCCCATGCGTTGATGGAATATATCAGGTCTGGAGGATCATGTTCTGTGCACAGCCATTGGTTGCGATACCTTGTAGGCTCGTGACCCGAAAGCATCCATTTGTTGGCCGTTTCCGTCCGATAGTTGGGGCATTGTGGTTCAGCTCGGGAGGCGGACTTATGCAGACAGCAGCAGCGGTCGCACGGAGAAGCGGTGCATTGCATGCCGTGGTGTGGGGCGGATTGATCTCCGGAACGCTAGATCTGACCTACATCATGACGTTCTACGCGTTTCGCGGCATTGGCGTTCAAACCATTCCTCACGCCATCGCCAGCGGACTGCTGGGGATAAAGTCTTTTGACGGCGGCTGGCCGACCGCGATTCTCGGCATCTTTCTCGAGTATGTGATCACCTTTGTGGCGACGCTGGTGTTCTACGCCGCCAGCCGCAAGCTTACCTTCCTCGCGCGACAGGCTCTTTTCTGGGGTGCCCTATACGGCGTCGCGATTTACTTTTTCATGCACTACATCGTGGTACCGCTCTCCGCGGCACCTAAATTTCAGCACACGGCACTGACGATTGCGGTGGACTTCATCGGGCACATGATCGTTATTGGTCCGCCGATGGCGCTGGCGGTAAAGAGGTACTCGTGAGTCGGCAGCAAGTCAGCGAATGCTAAAATTATGAATGGTGACGCCGTCCATTCGCCTTCTAGCCGTCGATATCGACGGCACCCTGCTCAATCCCCAATTCCAGATTTCTGCCGTGGATCTGGCTGCGCTGCGCCGCGCCAATGAAGAGGGCGTTCAAGTCGCCGTCGTGACCGGAAGACGCCATACCTTCGCGCTTCCCATTGTTCAGCAGCTGGGTTTCGATGTTTGCCTGATCAGCTCTAACGGAGCTGTCACGCGGTCCCTCTCCGGAGAGAGTTTTCATCGCGATCTGCTGCCGGCTGCAACCTGCCTGAAATTGTGCCAAGCCATGCAAGAATTCAGAGGTAATACCGTTCTTACCTTCGACGTCGAGCATAAGGGCGCAATTGTGCTCGAGCATATGCGCGAGCTGAATGGCAGCATCCAGCGCTGGCTGGAAAAGAATCTGGAATACATCGATTTTGTGATTCCGATCGAAAAGTCGATAACCAGCGATCCGGTGCAAGCCATGTTCTGCGGGCCTATTGCCCGCATGCATCAGGTTCTGACGGCGATAGCAGCAAGCGGCATGGAAAAAGACATCACGGTTCTGCGAACCGAGTATCCGGTGCGGGATTTGTCCATTGTCGATGTGCTGAACCTGGGGTGCTCTAAGGGCCACGCATTAGAACGATGGGCCAAATATCGCGGTATCCCCCGCGAACAGGTCATGGCCATTGGTGATAACTATAACGATATAGAGATGCTTGCCTTCGCGGGTGTGCCATTTATCATGGGAAATGCATCTGAAGAACTGCGCGGACGCGGTTGGGAAGTGACCCTGTCGAATGGCGAAAACGGGGTCGCCACGGCAATTGAAAAGGTGCTAAGTAGGTCTCGAGTCAGTGTTTAAGAACGGCAAACTTCGGTCGTTAAGGGGCACGACTCAACATCTGCCAAGGCTGGCAGTGTTCGTATTGGTTCTTGTGATGTCAGGAATTTCGGCTTGTGCCGCTGACGTCGCCATTTTGAATAACGGCTTCTCGATCCGCCACGAGCGGCGGCAAGTAGTGGGAGCGGTCACGCGTCTTTATTTAAGCAAAACCGACGAGGCCGGGTACGTCGATATTCCAACTGCCGATATTGTGCGCTTTGAGCCGGACATATCTTTAACCGATTCAGGAACGCCACAAGCTGCGAACACCTTACCAAATATGGTCAACGATGCCAGCGCCCGTTACCGGCTCGATCCCGACCTGGTGAACAGCGTGATTCATGCGGAGAGTGACTTCAACCCCAGGGCCGTTTCGCCAAAGGGAGCCCAAGGGTTAATGCAGTTGATGCCGCAGACCGCGGCACACTTAGGTGTTGCCAACGCAATGGATCCCGGCGCCAATGTCGATGGGGGCACGCGCTACCTGCGCGCATTACTCGAATACTACAACTTCAACCTGGTAAAGGCGCTTGCGGCGTATAACGCTGGTCCGCAGCGCGTGGATCAATTTCATGGCGTGCCGCCGTATGCCGAAACGCAAGCTTATGTGGCAAAAATCGTTCGCGACTTTAATCACAAAAAGTTAGCTCAAGAACGAGCAGCGGCCTCTCATCGGAGCCATACCGTTAAGCAGACCAAATCGAACTCGCCTCCGCATTCCGAAGACCTGCGCGCCAACCTCCGTTGACCCTCGCCTGCTTGTCGTTTACCTTGGCAAGAGTACCTCGTGCTCGGCATCTGAACCCTTCTGACCATGAATAAACAGCGCGTCATCCTCTACGGACTTGTGTTTGCGGTGCTTGCTGCGCTGGTCTATTTGCAATTCCGCGAATGGCGCACATTTGACTGGCAAAAGTTCTTGGAGAACACGCGGGATGTTGCCTGGCGTGAGGTCGTTCATGGAATTATTCTGATTTACATCGCCTACCTTCTGCGTGCGGTGAGATGGAAAATCTTTCTGCGTCCGGTTCGCAAAGAAACTACGATCACATCCCTGGTCTCTCCCACGCTGGTTGGATTTACTGCGCTCGCGATCCTGGGGCGTCCGGGAGAGCTGATTCGGCCATATCTGATCGCGCGGCGGGTGAACCTGACATTCTCTTCTCAGCTGGCGGTGTGGGCTGTGGAACGGATTTTCGATCTCGCGGCTTTCACCGTAATTATAGTGGCGGCAATTTTTCTGCCCACTAAGTTGCGGGCTTTCGCTATGGAGAGGCCGATTTACTATCACTGGCTTCATCTGGCCGGATACCTGCTTTCCGGTTTGGTTCTGGGATTGTTGTTGGGGGCTACGCTTCTCTACTACAAGGGGCCAGCGATCGCGAATTGGATCGAGCGACAGTTTTCGCACTTGGCAAAGAATCTAGGTCACCGGATCGCGCAGCGTGTGCGTGAATTTGCCGGCGGCCTCGATACCATTCATGGTGCATTCTCTCTTCTGCAGCTTTCGGTGGTATCGCTGGTGATGTGGTGGCTCATCGCCGTCTCTTACCAAGAAGTCGCCCATGCTTACGGCGGCCCGATGCACGAGATGAGCGTCACGCGGGTTCTACTGCTGATGGGATCGAGCATGGTGGGATCGATGCTGCAGCTTCCGGGCGTCGGCGGTGGTTCGCAACTGGCAACCATCGAAGCGCTGGACAAAGTCTTTCATGTCCCGCGAGAACTGGCGGTCAGTTGCGGAATTTTGCTGTGGCTGGTGACATTCGTCGCGGTGGTTCCGGTTGGCTTGGCTTTTGCGCATCACGAGCGACTGTCGCTGCGCAAAGTGGCAAAAGAGAGTGAGCAGGCCGAAGCCAGCGCTGTGATCCCTGACTCCCCCGGCGCCTGATGTCCCAAGCACTACGGGCCCTCCTGCTACAATCAATAGATAACCACTGGCTATGAAGTGTCCTTTCTGCGGCTTTGCCAATGACAAAGTAGTTGATTCGCGCGAGAGCAAGGAGGCGGATGCCATCCGCCGGCGGCGCGAGTGCCTGAAGTGCGGCAAGCGCTTTACCACCTACGAACGCATTGACGAAATTCCCTACATGGTGGTGAAAAAGGATGGACGCCGTGAAAAGTTCGATCGGCAGAAAGTCTTGAATGGCCTACTGCGCGCGTGCGAAAAGCGGCCAGTTCCAATGGGAAAGCTAGAGCAGATCGTAAACGAAGCCGAGGGTTTCGTGATCGAATCGGCGGAGCGGGAGCGGAAAACCAGCGAGATCGGCGAGTTGATCATGAACCGCCTTCGCCGTTATGACAAAGTTGCGTATGTGCGTTTCGCCTCGGTTTATCTTGATTTCAAAGATGTCCATGAATTCATGACCGAACTGAAAGATCTGGTCAAAAGTAAAGATGTGCAGGAAGTGCGTGGTAAGAGTCCGGTAAAAACGCAATAAAACTGATGCTCGTGAGATCCCTCGGCCCGCTGGAAAAAGCATGGGCCGTCGGGATAACGCCCTCTGGGAAAACGAGCTGGACCAGCCACTTTCCTGTATCTACCGGCGAGAGCGCAAGTCTTCCGCGATCTTATGTCCTACAGAGTCACCCTCATTCCCGGCGATGGCATTGGACCCGAAGTGACCCAAGCGGCGGTGCGCATACTTGAAGCGACCGGCGTCAAATTCGAATGGGAAAGCTTTGCGGCAGGCGCCGAAGCCTACGAGAAATACCACGAATACATTCCGAAAGAGCTGACCGAATCGATCGAACGCACGCACGTAGGGTTGAAAGGTCCGGTGACAACGCCGATTGGCGGCGGATTTGCGAGCATCAACGTGGAACTGCGCAAGCGCTTCGAGCTCTACGCAAACTTCCGGCCGATTCGCAATCTGCCGCACATCCCCACGCGCTATCCGGAAGTCGACCTGGTTATCGTGCGGGAAAATACCGAGAGCCTATATTCCGGCCTCGAACACGAAGTGGTTCCGGGCGTGGTGGAGAGCCTGAAGATCATTACGGAGAAAGCCTCAACGCGAATTGCCAAGTTCGCTTTCGAATACGCTCGAAAGAATCAGCGAAAGAAGATCCACGCGATTCATAAGGCCAATATCATGAAGTTGTCCGACGGATTATTTCTGCGCTGCTGCCGAAATGTGGCCAAGGGCTTTCCGGATATTCAGTACGCCGAGCACATCGTAGACAACACCTGCATGCAGCTTGTCATGAATCCTTACCAGTACGACGTGATGGTCATGGAAAATCTTTATGGAGATATTATTTCGGATTTATGCGCGGCCTTTATCGGAGGACTCGGGATGGTGCCGAGCGCGAACTTTGGCGATCGTTGCGCGATTTTTGAAGCGGTGCACGGTTCGGCGCCGGATATTGCGGGAAAGAATCTGGCCAATCCCACGGCGGTGATTCGCTGTTCCCTTCTGATGCTGCGGCATCTTGGAGAGTTCGACGCAGCGCTCAAAATTCGCAATGCGCTGGAAAAAGTCTATCGGACGCGCGAGAAATTGACGCGCGATGTCGGCGGCAACGCGGGAACTTTGGAGTTCGCAGATTCGATCATCGAAGCGATGGAAACTGCGCCAGCCGCGGTAGGAGAGTAAGGGTGAATGGAAACCATAACCGCCGAGGAATCACACACGGAAGACTTATTCCGGGCCTATCGTGCTGGGCGAAGACTTGATGACGATCGAAATCGGAGACAAGGTCCAAGTCCACCCATCAGACAATAGTCTTGTGCCAAGTCATTAACCATTGCGCCGACTTTACGTTTGACGAACCTAACACGTTTGAGTAACATCCTTGTGCTGCAGGGATTCCAGGGGGATGGCAAACTCAACTCGGCGTATTGGTGTAGTGCTCTTTCAGCTCGGCGGCCCCGACACGCTGGAAGCGATAGAGCCTTTTCTCTTTAATCTTTTCTGCGATCCCGAAATTATCGATTTTCCTTTTGCGCGAATCGGCCGCAGACCGCTGGCCCGGCTCATTTCCAGCACACGGGCACGCAAGGTTCAGCATCATTACGCTTCCATCGGCGGCGGTTCGCCGTTGCGAAGGTTCACCGAGCAGCAGGCGCGCAGTTTGCAACTAAGGCTTACGGAATTGGGCGTCGATGCCCGGTGCTTTGTAGCCATGCGCTATTGGCACCCTTTCACCGAAGAAGCGATTGAGCAGTTGCGCGCGGCGGAATGCGACGAGGTTGTCCTTCTACCGCTATATCCGCAGTATTCGAGTACTACGACGGGCAGCAGCCTCAATGAGTGGCGACGGAAGTTTCACGATAATCTGCCCGTCCGTTCCGTGGACGCGTTCTATCGCAATGCGACGTATCTGGAATCGCTAGCCGAGAAGGTCGACGAGACGCTGACCCGGTTTGCCGATCGCTACCGCGTTCATTTAGTCTTCAGCGCGCATAGTGTACCGGTTTCGGTGATCGAGAAGGGGGATCCTTATCAGGCGCACATCGAAGAGACCGTCCGTTTGCTGATGGAATTTGGCGAATGGCCGAATGCGCATCATATTTGTTATCAGAGTAAGGTGGGAGCAAGCCGCTGGTTACAGCCTTCGCTGCACCGGACTTTAAAGGACCTGGCTGCCGAAAAAGTTCGGCAGGTATGCGTAGTGCCGATTTCCTTTGTTTCTGATCACGTCGAGACTTTAGGGGAGATCGATCGTGAGGCGCGGCATGAAGCGCTTGAACTCGGCATTCAGCAATTTGAAATGACAGAGGGATTAAACAATTCGCCGAAGTTTATTGCGGCGCTGGCGGAGTTGGTGGGCTCCGCGATTGGAGTGGAGCTAGGGAAGGAATCTTCAGCCCGGCGGATGGCCTTCGCCGCGGACTGAGCATCACAGAAATAAAGGAGTAAGGTCGGATGGCAGACGAGTCCGCAAAAGGGATGCTGGGCCATCTTCCGCCATGGCCGCGGAAGGCGCTGAATAACTCCGTAATTGCGATGGAGCAGGCCTATCGCCAGCGCAAGGGTCTTCCGCTGATCAGCGATGCGGACGTCGAAGCCCTAAAAGCCGGCGTGCCGATGTCCTGGGAAGGCGGCAACGGTGCTCCAGCAGCCACGGCGCCGCCCGCCGCCGTCACTCCCGCGCCTGCAGCTCCTGCCAAACCCGCTGCAGCCGCCAGCGGGGCAATCAGCGAAGAAGTTGCCAAATGGGTCGCGCAAGGAAAGAAGTGGAGCAAATCCGCCATTGCGGCCGAGCAGGCTCGCAGGGGACGCAAAAGCTTGCCTCCCCTCAACGACGCAGAAATCACCGCTCTTCTGGGTGAACCGGCAGAAGCCGTGTCAGATGCAGCGCCCGCGGCAGCCGCAGCGCCAACTCCCGCCGCTGCAAGACCGGCGGCTCCAGCTGTCGTTCAATCGGCCGCAGTTTCGGTCGCCCGCGGTGGCGCACCAACTCGCTACGTCGGCACACCTGCTGTGGGAACTTCGAAGGCTGCGGCTGCGGGGGGAGTCGCGGCTGTTGGTCCCGAGGACAACGAGATCAATCGCAGTCGTCGCGTCATGGTCTGGGCGACGTTCGGCGCCTTCATGACGGCGTGGTTCATCGCCTTCTTCCGATTTTTTCTGCCACGTACGTTGTTTGAACCGGCGACCACTTTCAAGATCGGCTATCCCTCGGATTACGGTCTGGGCGTCGATACTAAGTGGCAGCAGAAATACCGCATCTGGGTCGATCGTACTCCTGATCGATTGTTCGTGATTTATGCTCGCTGCACCCATCTCGGGTGCACGCCCGACTGGAAACCTAGCGAGAACAAATTCAAGTGTCCTTGTCATGGCAGCGGCTACGACAGTGAAGGGATTAACTTCGAAGGGCCTGCGCCGCGTCCCATGGATCGTGCGCACGTGCAGGTTGCGCCCGACGGACAGATTCTGGTTGACGTGGCAAAGCTGTATCAGTGGCCGAAAGGTCAGCCAAGCCAATTTAACGATCCGGGAGCATACTTGCAGGGATAAATGCACCCCTGGGTAATGAACTTTGCCTAACGAACCATGACCTGTGTTGAGGAAGCCAATGCCTGAAGAAAACGGAAACGGAAAAAATGGCAACCGCGTAGGCTTGCTGGAGCGGGTAAAAGCCGGGGTCAAAGAAGATGTTCAGTCGCTCAAGACAGACATGCCTACCAAGGCAAAAGAGCAGATTGAAGGGTTGAAAGACCCAACTAAGACCCAGGTTTACACATCAATTTTCCGCCACAAGCACGACGACACGCCACGCAATCGTGCGCTGGGCGTGCTGTCCAATGTATTTCTGCATCTCCATCCGGCGAAGATCAATCGCGATGCGGTGCGCTACAGCTACACCTGGGGTATGGGCGGAATCACGTTCTATCTCTTCATCGTGTTGACCCTGACCGGCGTGATGCTGATGTTTTACTACCACCCCACGAAGGTGCAGGCTTTCCGCGACGTTCTCTATCTCGAGCACGACGTTCCTTTCGGAAAACTGTTGCGCAACATGCACCGCTGGGCGGCGCATTTGATGGTGATTGCCGTCTGGCTGCACATGTTCCGGGTGTTCCTGACTGGGTCGTACAAAAAACCTCGAGAATTCAACTGGAACATCGGCGTGTTGCTGCTGGTTTTCACGCTGTTACTTTCATTCACTGGATATTTGCTTCCCGACGATCAACTAGGATTCTGGGCGGTCACGGTGGGAACCAACATGGCCCGTGCGACACCGCTGCTGGGGCATGAAGGACCGTTCGGCCATCAGTTGGGAATGACGCCGTATAACGATGTGAGGTTCGGGTTATTAGGTGGCTCGATTGTTGATGCCAATGCCTTGCTGCGTTCTTATATTTGGCATTGCATCGGGATTCCGATTGTGGCGTCGGTGCTGATGATCGTGCACTTCTGGCGCGTAAGGAAAGATGGCGGCATTTCCGGCCCGGCGCCGGTGATGCTGACCGAAGAGGCGGATAAACCGAGGAGACGAGTGGAATAGTAGCTGTCGAGAACGGACAGCCGAGAGCGGCTGTCGCACGTGGGCTCTGCGGGAGACATTATGGATTGGCATCAACTTTGGGAAATCGCTTCGGCACCCGACAACGTTCCTATCGTCGGGATGATTCCTTTGCTGATCTTCTTCTGCTATTTGGGATGGAAGCAGGCGACGGCCAACGACGAACTCATTGGCGAACTCGAGACCAATCCGGCCATGGCCAAAACCCACCATCGCAAAACTTGGCCGTTCCGCGAAGGTTGGCAAAAGGAAATCCATGTCTGGCCGTTTTTGCTGCGGGTTGAGTTTTTAGCCGCGATCATCGTCACCATCATTCTGATGGTCTGGTCAATCACGCTCTATGCGCCTCTGGAAGAACCGTCGAATCCCAACCTCACCATGAACCCTGCGAAAGCGCCGTGGTACTTTCTTGGACTGCAGGAAATGCTGGTGTACTTCGATCCGTGGATCGCGGGCGTCGTGATGCCGACCCTCATCATCGTCGGTCTAATGATCATTCCTTATATCGATACCAATCCGCTTGGCAGCGGCTATTACACCTGGAAGCAGCGCAAGTTTGCCATCGGTACATTTTTGTTCGGGTTTATCGTGCTGTGGATCGCGATGATCCTTATCGGAACATTTATTCGCGGTCCAGGTTGGCAGTGGTTTTGGCCGGGGCAGACGTGGGACCACAATAGATTGATTTATGAGGTGAACCGCGACTTGCCAGATATTTTTGGCATCACCTCGAACCTCGCCAAAGGAGTGTTTGGCGCCATTGTGGTAATCGGATATTACGCCGTGGGCGGATTTCTCGTGCACGCTTTCTTCCGCCGCTACAATCCGAAAGATTACAAACGCATGAGCTTGCTGCAGTATTCGCTGATGCAGTTTTTTCTGTTAACAATGGTTGCGCTGCCCATCAAGATGGCGCTGCGCTTGGCATTCCATATCAAGTATGTGTGGATCACACCGTGGTTCAACGTGTAAAACCGTGGTTCGTCATCGGTCGTTGGCTCTTGGTTCATTCAGTTTCGGCCAACGGCTCGCGACCCGCAACCAACGACTGTCTTGGAGACTGTGGTGCCTGACAAACCGATCCCCGAAAAAGATCCGGTAGTGACCAAGTCGTATGCCCTGCACTACATGATCGCCATATTCATCCTGACGGCGACCCTGTTCTGGGCGCTGTGGGACGAAGCCTATGGCCAGCGTCCATGGAAGGCCTACCAGCGCGAATGGAAGACGCGCTACATGGCGCTGCTGCAGAAAACCACCTCTAAGTCGGAAGCAGCGCAAACTTCGGTGGAGAATAGCTCCGATTATCGAGACCTGCAGCGCGAATATCAGCAAGCGGAAGAACAAAGCAAAGAGCCCGCGACCAGAATTAAAGAACAGCTGGCTGAAGCGAATGGGAAGTTGCTGGCCGTGCGTTCCGTTTTCACCGATCGTCGCGCCTACGTGAACGCGATCATCTACAACATCGAGACGTCAACCAGCGCCTCCAGTAAGAGGAGCCTAGAAAAAGAACTGACCGATTACGAGAATGAACCGGCAACCGTGAAGTTTCCTGACGGCACGAAGAAGAAGTACAACTTCAAGCAACTGGAAGAGGCCTTCAACGAAGCCAACGCCGAGAAGACCAAACTTAGCCTGGAACTCGGGCAAGTCCTGAAACCAGTCAGCGAAGCCAACACCAGGCTGTTGGCCTACATAAACGACCACATGGTCGATCTCACCCCCACTCAAATCGAGGGTCTGAAGAAAAAGACGGAAGAGTGGGATTCGCAGATCGTACAGATCAACGTGCCGGAAGCAAGCATTGTGGATCGTTGCCAGTCATGCCACATGGGAATCGCGGAACCCATCAAGATTACTCCGGCTTCGATGACCCCCAAGGGCGAGAAGAAGCCTGACGAATACGCACTCGCTTTCACCAGCCATCCGCAGCCTGAACTTCTGACAATTCACGATCCGGAAAAATTTGGCTGCTCGCCTTGCCATCAAGGAAACGGGCGGGCGACCACGAGCGTCGAGAAAGCACATGGCAATTATGAACATTGGCTGTGGCCACTGTTTCCGAAAGAGAACGCGGAGGCGGGCTGTCAGAATTGTCATGCGGCGGATATGGTGCTGGCCAGCGGCGGCACGGAATGGAAGGTCATCGACGACGGCAAGGATCTTTTCCGGCAAAAAGGCTGCATGGGTTGCCATCGCTACGAGGGCTACGACCGAGAACCGGAAGAGCTGAACAACATCACACAGCAAATCAAACTCTTCGATCAGCAGAAGATCGATAACCTCAAGCAGGCCGCGTATCTGATGAAGCAGGCCGACACTGCCGAAACGAACGAAGAAGCAAATCGTCTGAACGATCAAGCGATCGCGCTGAAGGTGGGCAACAGCAAAATCGACGGCCGCATTCAGCAGCTCGATTTTCAATCTCACAGCCTGATGCAGGACCAGAAGAAGGTCGGGCCGAACCTGAAGGACATTCGCCTGAAGCTCAACAAGAACTGGATTCCAGTTTGGCTGAAGAAGCCCACGGATTTCCGTCCCACGACCAAAATGCCGAATTTTCGCTTAAACGATCATCAGATCCAAGCGATCTCGGCTTATTTGTGGCAATCAGCTTTCACGGACGCCTTGCCTCAACAGAAGCCCGGAAACGTCGAGCACGGCAAGGAACTGTTTGAAACGCGCGGCTGCATGGCGTGTCACTCGATGGGTGAAGGCGATCAGAAGGAAGGCGGGACCTTTGCCGCCAATCTCTCGCGCGAAGGAGAGAAGGCCAATTACGCTTACCTGGTTCGCTGGATTCACAACGCGCGTGAGCGCACGCGACCCTACTGCCCGTACGAGAAGAAAGATATTGGTCCGGAAGATTACGCCAAGAAGGGCTTGCCTTACGTCTTCGATCTGCAACATAGCCAATGCCCGAACGATGGCCATGAATTGCAGGTTCAGAACATGACGGTGATGCCGAGCCTGCGCCTGAGCGAGGAAGATGCGCAGGATATCGCGTCCTACTTGATGACGAAGAAGGACAAAGAACCTTCCGCGTATGCGGATGCTTCCTACATGGATGATCCCGCGCTGAAGGAAGAAGGCAAGAAGTGGGTTCGCCACTTCGGCTGCGCGGGCTGCCACGAAATTGCCGGCATGGAAGACGAAGGACGCATCGGCACAGAGCTGACTTTTGAAGGCAGCAAGCCAATTGAGCGTCTCGATTTTGCTCGCTTCACTGTCCCCGCGGAACGGGGGACCGAAGAGCCAATCACGGATCCCGAAGATCTGGCTCGCTTGCCGGAAGGCCCGGCCAAGGGCCCATGGTACAACCACAAGGGATTCTTCGAGCACAAACTGGCAGAGCCGAATGTTTACGACAAGGGCATGATCAAGTCGGAAACTGAAGTTCTGCGTATGCCCAACCTGCACTTGAACAAAGAGCAGATTCAGGCTTTGACTACGTTCCTGCTGGGCAGCGAAAATACCTCCCTGCCCGACGACTATATCTACAAGCCTGAAGATGCGCGCGGCGACATCCAGCGCGGCTGGTGGGTAGTCAAAAAATATAACTGCATGGGCTGCCACCAGTTTATTCCCGGCCAGAAGACTATTCTGATGGGCCTGCCTCAGTACCGCGACACCCCGGAGCAGTTGCCGCCCAAACTGCTCACCGAGGGCGCCCGTGTCGATCCGGAGTGGCTGCGGCGTTTCTTGTCCAATCCTTCGCTGAGCGACACGGATACAAATCGTAATGGCGTGCGGCCGTACTTGAAAGTTCGCATGCCGACGTTCTCGTTCTCGGATAATGAGCTGCGCATCCTGGTGCGCTTCTTCCAGGCGTTGTCGCAGCAGCCGATGCCCTACATTCCGGAGCGAGTGCCAACGCTAACCACAAAGGAAACCGACATGGCGCGCAGCCTGTTCTCTAGCACCGCCGCGCCTTGTTTGAAATGCCACGCCACTGGCGATCCGCAGCACGACAAAATCGCTACGGCGCCGAATTTCCTGTTGGCCAAAGACCGCCTGAAGCCAGACTGGGCTGAGCGCTGGGTGCTCGATCCGCAGGCAATCAGCCCCGGCACGTCGATGCCGTCGGGACTGTTCCGGAAGCAAGGCGATCAGTGGGTCTTTGCTGGACCGACTCCGCCTTCGTTCCAGGGCTATACAGGAGACCACAATAAGCTGCTAGTGGAATACATCTTCCAGCTGACGCCGGAGGAGCAGCGCCGCGTGGCAGCCTCGATGGGCCGCTCGACGGCTTCGAATTCTCCGCCGAGCAGTCACAAGCAGGTGGGTTCGGCTGGCTCGTCGGCAAGCGGTGGTTCGCGATAGAATGTTACGTTTCCGACAACGAAAGAACTTACCGAGCTCAGGTTTGATGCGTTCGAGTTCGGCTGTCCCTGCTGGACTGACGAGAGAACATTCCAATTACCTTACGAAAGGGCGACATCATGAATAAAAAGACGTGGATTGCAATGCTTGCGCTGCTCTGCCTTGGCCTGTTGCTGCTGGCGGGATGCAGCAAGAAAGAGGAACAGTCGTCGAACGCTACCGAAGAAAAAGCCGCGCCGGCGGCACCAGCCGCCACCCCCATTGATCCCAACACTGTGGCCAGCGTTAGCGGCACGGTGAAGCTCGACGGCACAGCTCCTAAGCCGGCCAAGATCGACATGAGTCAGGATGCGGCCTGCAAGGGCACGAACAACGCCGAAACCATCGTCGCCGACAACGGCGACCTCGCCAATGTCTTCGTGTATGTGAAAGATGGTCTCGGCGATCGTACTTTCGATGTTCCCAAAGACTCGGTCACGATCAACCAGCAAGGTTGCAAATATCATCCTCATGTTCTGGGCGTGATGGCTGGACAGAACATTGAAATCAAGAACGACGATCAGACCACGCACAACATCCATCCGACTCCGCAGGCGAACCGTGAATGGAACGAATCGCAGCCGCCATCGTCCGCGCCTATCGAGAAGAACTTTGCCCGCGAAGAGATTATGCTGCCGGTCAAGTGCAACCAGCATCCCTGGATGAGGATGTACATCAACGTGGTGAAAAGCCCGTTTTACGCCGTAACCGACGATAAGGGTAAATTCGAAATCAAGGGCCTGCCGCCGGGCACCTACACGATCGCGTTTGTGCAGGAGAAGCTGGGCGAACAGGACCAGCAGGTCACGCTGGCAGCTAAGGACAGCAAAACTGTCGATCAAACCTTCAAGCAGCAGTAAAATCTCATTTGGTGGGGGACGGGCGTCCGCGCCCGTCCTTCACACAGCCTGCAAATTGAGGAGTTGACTCTGAAAGGCCTTGTCACGCCTTATAACCGTGCTCATCATCGCTTTGCCGTGTTCACGGCGTGCGCGACGTTTTGTCTGATCATCGCGGGAGCGCTGGTCACGAGCAATGACGCAGGGCTCTCCGTGCCTGACTGGCCGACTTCATTCGGCTCTTTATACAAGATTCCCCGCATGGTGGGCGGCGTGAGGTTTGAGCACACTCACCGCATGGTGGCGGAGTTTGTAGGGCTATTGACTATCGTTATTTCTATCTGGACCTGGCGGGCGGACAAGCGTCGGTGGATGAAAGCGCTCGGCATCGGCGCACTGGCAACCGTGATCGTGCAGGGGATTCTAGGCGGAATCACGGTGCTTCACTTCTTGCCTCCCGCGGTTTCCACCGCGCATGCCATGGTCGGGCAAACTTTCTTTTGCATAGCGGTCGCTATTGCGCTATTCACGGGACCGAAGTGGGTAGGAGAAATACCGCGAATTCAGGTCGATCGCCAACGCCCTAGCCTGTTCACTCTGACTCTGCTTTCGATTCTGGTCCTCTATTTCCAGCTGTTCTTCGGCGGAATGTTCCGCCATCATGGCATGGGTTGGCTCCCCCACGTATTAAACGCGCCGCTCGTCGCGATCGTTTTGGGATGGACTGGCCTGCGCGCCCGCACCCACTATTCGCAGATCGAGGCTGTTCGCCGGCCGGCGAATTTGTTGTTGTCGCTCCTGGTGCTGCAGCTGTGCCTCGGCTACGTTGCGTTTGAAACCCGCGTCGTCTGGGGACACGACGCGGTGCAGCCGGAGCTGCCGATGGTTTTATCCACAGTAGCTCACGTTGCGGTGGGTGCGCTGCTGTTGGCGACCACCGTGGTTCTCGCAATTCAGGTGTGGCGGCATGTTCCAGTGAGCTTTGAGGAGCGAGTTCCTGGAAGCACGCGAAAGCCAGTTCCCGCGTAGACCGCCGCTCATCGTAGAATGGACTGTGGCTCTAAATACTCCCTCCTATCCCGTGATTGCGTCTGAGAAGGCGAATTCCCCGGCGGTCATCTCGGTCCAAGATGTTGTCCATCGTTATGGAGACCGAACGGCCTTGAATGGAGTCTCCTTTGATGTGCGGCCAGCTGAATTATTCGGTCTACTTGGCCCAAATGGCAGCGGCAAGACTACTTTATTTCGCATTTTGTCGACCTTGATGGTTCCGGTCAGCGGCCGGGCAACGATCTTGGGCTTCGACGTGGCACGCGATCCCAATGGCTTGCGCCGCAGGATCGGCGTGGTCTTTCAGGCTCAAAGCATCGACGTGAAACTTACCGCGGCTGAGAACCTGATTCATCAAGGTCACCTTTACGGTATACGCGGTGCGGCATTGAAGGCGCGGATTCAGGAAATGCTCGGCCGGGTTGGGTTGGCCGATCGAGCCAACGAGAAAGCCGAGACTTTTTCCGGTGGGATGCAGCGACGATTGGAACTGGCCAAGGGACTGCTTCATCATCCGTCGGTGCTTCTCCTCGACGAACCCACAACTGGGCTCGATCCCGGCGCACGACGCGATCTCTGGCAATATCTCGCGATCTTGCGTGATGAAGAGCACGTCACGGTCATTGTCACCACACATTTGATGGAAGAAGCTGAGCGTTGCGATCGTCTGGCGATTTTGAACCAAGGCAAAGTAGTCGCGCTGGGAACGCCGAACGAATTGAAACACGAAATCGGCGGTGATGTGATCGTACTCGATTCGAAGGATCCCGAGAAGCTGGCCAGAGGCATTGGCGAACGATTTGGGCTTGAGGCTCAGGTGTTACAGGGTAAGGTACGGTTGGAACGCGAAAACGGCCATCGCTTTATCACGGATGTCGTAGAAGCATTCCCCGGCGAGATTGAAGCGGTTTCGGTGAGCAAGCCAACGCTGGAAGACGTTTTCATTCACCGCACCGGGCACAGATTCTGGACAGAAGCGGAAGAGGAAGAGAAAGCTTAACCACTTTCACAGCGCGCTCTCAGCGTGCTCCGCGGCAAGAAGTTTTGATGTTCGTAGGAAAAACTATGGCAACACGCACTGCAACCTTGCCTGCATCGGCCGTGCCCGTCAACACCGGTGTCGCTTTACCGGCTTACACCCTTTGGTGGCGCGAAATCGTACGATTCTATCGCCAGCGCAGCCGCGTAGTTGGCGTGATCGCTTCGCCGCTACTGTTTTGGTTGGTAATCGGCTCAGGCTTCGGCACGTCTTTCCGTTCCGGAGATGCGGCCGGCCAGCAGCATTACCTCGATTATTTCTATCCCGGGGCGCTGATCATGATCGTGTTGTTTACATCGATCTTTACGATGATGTCCGTGATAGAAGATCGAAAAGAAGGGTTTCTGCTTTCCGTGATGGTCGCACCGGTGCCACGATCAGCAATTGTGCTGGGGAAAGTGTTGGGAGGGACAACGCTGTCCGCGATTCAAGGCCTGATCTTCCTCGCCTTCGCGCCGTTTGTCGGCGTGCACATGAGCCTGGAAAGTTTCTTGCTTATCACGCTCGTCGTATTTTTGGTTTCATTTGCGCTGACGGCTTTGGGTTTTGCCATAGCCTGGCCTATGGATTCCACGCAAGCCTTTCATGCGATTATCAATTTGTTTCTGATTCCGCTTTGGCTTCTCTCGGGCGCACTTTTTCCCTTGTCTGGGGCATCGGGATGGCTGCGCTTGCTGATGCTCATTAATCCGCTGACCTATGGCGTGGAAGCCCTGCGCGGCTTGCTGTATCCGTCAAGTCCAACGGTTACTTCCCTGCCCACATCCATGCTGGCCATGGTCTTATTCACGATTTGCATGTTTGCGCTTTGTTTTATTATGGTGAACCGGCGTACGACGAAACCGGCCGCATGATTCCTGAACAATACGCATACTTTCCCGGGTTGATCGCGAGTCTGAATGGAGCGAGTGCGGTACTCTTGCTCGTTGGCCGCAGCCTGATTATGCGCGGCAAAGTCGCCGCCCATCGCGCTTGCATGATCGCAGCGGTGGTTTCCTCCGCGTTGTTTCTGGCGTGCTACCTATACTTCCATTATCACGTTGGCGACATACGGTTTCTCGGCGACCATTTTTGGCATGTCATTTATCTGATTGTCCTCATCCCGCATGTGACATTGGCAATCGTAATCGTCCCGATGGTCGCCATCACGCTTATTCGCGGATTGCGGGAAAGGTACGACAAGCACCGCGCCATCGCACGCTGGACCTGGCCCCTGTGGATGTACGTCAGTGTCACCGGCGTCCTGGTGTACTTCATGCTCTATCAGTGGTTCCCGCACAGCTAGATTGCGGCAGTCAGGGGTGAGGCATTTCATCATGTCGACCGTGAGATTGAAAATCGATGTCTGTGGAACGAAAGGCGATGAGGCGTGGCGCGGCATTCAGCAATTCGATCAGATTCAGAGCGCACAGTTCGGACCTCAGTTCGGGAGCGGCGTATCCCCTAAGCGTGCCGCAGGCGCGCCCTACGGGAAAGGCGATTGGATCGGCGCGGAAATCAAGCTGCAAACGCCGCTCCTGGCGCAATATGCTGTCTCGCATTACTTGGAACAAGATCGCGTGCTGGATGCGGACGTAGTGGAGTAAATTGCGAAACCTTTAAACACAGAAGACACAGACAGCACAGAGGATTTGATTGATCATGATGGGTGGCAACTTGACGGCTAATGTCTACTGAATTGAAATCCCGCCCGCGCATGTCGACGCGCAACCGCGTGTTATTTTTCGTGACGGGCTGGCTGATTGTCCTGATGCCATTTTTGTTCTGGTGGAATACATGGTTTGGACGGCAGCTTTCCGACAAGCAGATCACAGAATATCTGCACGACGATAAGCACCCGCGCCATATTCAACACGCTCTAGTGCAGATTGGCGAGCGCATGAGCCGACACGATGCTAGCGTCACGCAATGGTATCCGCAGCTTGTGGCGGTTAGCGCATATCCAGTAGACGAAGTCCGCAACACTGACGCCTGGGTTATGGGGCAAGATACTTCGGGTGCAGGGTTCCACGAAGCATTGCTGAAGATGCTAAGCGATTCGTCGCTCACGGTTCGCGGCAATGCAGCGCTGTCGCTAGTTCGGTTCGGAGATGCCAGTGGTAGGCCGCACATTTTGGAACTGCTGCAACCCGCCGTCGTGACAACACCGCAAGCAGGCAAAATTGTTGACACAAGCACCGCCGGCACGCCCATTCATCAGGGCGGAACGATTGCGAAGCTTCAGGCCAGTGCGCAGACCATCGAAATCCGCTCCCCGATTGGCGGACGCATCCGTCAGATTTCCGCAGAAACCGGACAAACCGTATCAGCCGGGGAAAAGCTTGCGACGATCGATCCCGGAACCGACCAGGTTTGGGAAGCGCTGCGAGCCTTGTATCTCATCGGCCAGCCGGAAGATCTTCCGATCGTGATGGCATACGAGCGCGAGCTGCCCGACATCCCCGATCACGTCCGCCAGCAGGCTGTAGAGACCGAGAAAGCTATCCGAGCGCGAGAAAAGTAAGTTTTCTACTCCGGCTTCCACTTGTTCAGGAATGCAATCACGTCATCGGGGTCAAGCGAGCGGGCCGATTCCCATTCTCCGTTGCGTTGCGAATAGAGAAGCTTGCCGTCAGGTCCGAGAATAGCGAGCGCGGGCACGCCCTTCTCTGCTGGGACCTTGTAAGATTCGGCAACATCGCTATTCCGTTTACCATCGAGGCCAACATCCACGTGCACAACCTGAAAGTTCTTCTCCACGATGGGAGCGATGTCGGGCTGATGAAACGCCTGATCCAGAATGTGGCAGTCGTAGCACCAGTTTCCTCCGAATACCAGAATCACGCGCTGATGCGCCGCTGCAGCCTTAGCTACAGCTTCCTTGATTTCCGCCTTCGCGTCAGCCGAGTCGTCGTAAAGATGAGGATTTGGGTTGAGTGCCGGCCGCATTTTCGTCAATCCGGAATGATTCGCGATTACAATGCGCCAACCATCAGTTTGCTTTTGCCAAACTTGGTGCTCCAGCACGTAGCGAGTGCGAGGACCATTCGGGGTATCCACTTTCAGAGAAATCTCGAGATTCGCTACGTGGAATCCATCTTGGTCCGTGGACTCCACAATGTTGACCGCAACATCAGACGCACCCGAGACAAAGATTTTCTGCCAAAAATCGAACTCGGATGTCATATCCGGTGTCTGCTTCTTGTCCGGGCCAACAAGCTCTGCAGGGAGAGTTGTCGAGTACAAGCTCTTCATCTCGCTTACTTTCGCCGCCGACAAAGTGTTCCCCCATTTGGCTACACCGTCAAAGGTCGCGGGTTCGGCCTGTGCCAGGGAGAGCGCCAAAAGAAAAATCACTAGAATTCGAAACAAACGCTTGAGCACTTCAAAAGACCTCGTTGGAATTATAAGACTTCGACTCGTTGCAGATTTGAGCGGGCCGCAGTTGCAACCGATTGATCCAGCGTACTTTCCGGAATCGAGACCAATCTTTACAGAGGCATGACGCCGACTTCTTTTTCAATCTCGACCGTTTCGACCATCGCGATCGCATCCCATGGGCAGCCGTCAAGGAAGGAGCCATCCGGGCCTTTGCTGGTGCACTTCTTGCAGCCGATGCAGAGGATGGGATCGACCTGAATCCGGCCGAAGGGAGTGTGATCTTCGTCCGGAACCCAGAACATGCAGTCTTCGATGGGGCAGTATTCGACGCAGGCGGGCGAGCCGGCGCAACCGGTACAACACTCGGTGATGACCGCCAATTCTTTAGGTTTTTTCTTGCGTGGAGTATCGATTCCCTTGGATTTCGGTTCGAACTTATACTCGTCGGGGACCATCCCGATGGCCTTGGCATCAGCAGGCATGGCAGGAATTATAGCATTCAGCAGTCAGCAGCAGCCTTAGAGGAGTGTTTGCGCAGAGGGTGCGGTACGCGGGCGGAATGCTAACGGCTGAAGGCTGAACGCTATGTTCACTCATCACATCCCTGGCTGGCGTTGGTTCTGGTATATTGAGCCATCCGAACCCGGTAGAAGGAGCTGCTATGGCAGGAAAGAGTGTCAATAAAGTTATCTTGATCGGCAATCTTGGCAAAGATCCGGAAGTGAAGTACACGCCGCAGGGAACGCCGGTGGCGAAGATCACGCTGGCTACCAACGAACGTTATAAAGATAAAGACGGTCAATGGCAGGACCGCACCGAATGGCACAATGTGGTGCTGTGGCAGCGTCTGGCTGAAATCGCAGGCGAATATCTCAAAAAGGGCGGCAAGGTTTATATCGAGGGACGCCTGCAGACCCGGTCTTGGGATGACAAGCAGACGAACCAGAAGAAGTATATGACCGAAGTCGTCGCCAGCGATCTGGTTCTGCTTGGCGGACGCGGCGAAGGGGGAGAATCCTCCCGCGCAGCGGCCGCGGGCGGTAACAATTTTGATCAGCGCACCCACGAGGCCGAGCCCGCGCCAGCAACGCCGATCAGTGACGAGGATATCCCGTTCTAGTCCGGTTACTAAGGGCACATGCCGGTGGATTACTTCGCAGGTGATAATCCAATCAGCCCTGCGAAACCGCGGGCATTGTCACCTATGGCATGGGAAACCTGGAAATCTTCTAACATTCAGAGCAAGCTGCTCCACCTTGCGATCTGTGCGCTCTGGATTGCATTTTTCTTGCTCGCTGGGCGAGCGCTGGATCTCAGCGTTCCGTATCTGCCGCTTGCCATCGCCGGTGGATTGATCTTTTATCTCCGGAATTGGCCTTCGAAACTTGAACTAGCGGCCTGGATATTAATGTCAGCGGGCTTCGCCGTGATTGTCCGCTTTCCTCACGACCATAACTGGATCAATACGAGCTCCGGTGTTCTCGCTTTGTTCGGCCTCGGGGCCTTTCTCATGCTCGGATTACGATGGCTGTGGTCAGACACGGACGCGCGCCGTCGAACCTACGCCATGTTGGCTCCAGCTGCAGCGCTGGTATTTTTTGTGCTTTCGGCACAGCGGGCACTGAGCTTTGCCAACCTGCTTTATCCGAAAACCTACGACCTTTACCTTTATCTGGTCGATGGCTCCTTAGGCTTCCAGCCCAGCTTCTTGATGGGCCGAGCCATGGCCCATTCGGCGATTCTGCGCCTTGCAGCCCAAGTTACCTATGTTTCCCTGCCTTTTGTGATGGCGCTGGTTTACGCGCTGCGCCTGCCCAAGCAGTCCGAGCGTCCGTCGTGGGACATGATTACTCTTTTTCTGCTTGCAGGATTGGGCGGGTGGGCACTCTACAATATCGTTCCTGCGACCGGACCAGGATATGTTTTTTCGGCCAGTTTTCCATGGGAAACGCTGCCGTATCCCTCTCTGCATCGCCTCTTGCTGGAGCGAATTCCCGTGAACGGCAACATTCCTCGCAACGCCATCCCGTCGATCCACATGGCGTGGGTGATGCTGCTTTATTGGAATACAAAAAGGCAATCGCCGGCGATGCGGTATTTTCTTGCCGTCTATCTCGCGCTCACCGTTGTCTCAACCTTGGGCACCGGTGAGCACTATTTTGTTGATCTGGTGGCCGGAGTGCCGTTGGCATTTGCTGTGCAAGCCATCGTTGCCCCGGATACAAGACCGTCCATCTGGCGACGGGCAGCCGCAGCCTCGTCAGGATTAGGCCTGACGCTGTTTTGGCTCCTGCTGGTGCGTTTCTGCGCGAAGTGGATGCTAATTTCTCCCATCGCCCCTTGGGGGCTCGTCATCGCTACGGGCGTGGCGATTTGGCGAGTTAAACGGTGGTTCGAGTCCCGGTCGACTACAGATTCAACCCAGCCCCAGAACTCCGAGGCAAAAGCGATGGCCACAGCGGCTGGATAGTCAGTCGCGGCCGATCTCCAGCATTCAACAACCCGCCGAATCCAGCGCGTCTAATTCCTGCTGAAATCGTTTCGCTAAACTGAGATTCCTGGGGATTGCCCAGACGAGCAACGCCAGGGCGATCGACCCTTCGATTAATGCACCTCTACTGAACGCCGGATTTGCCTTTACCATCCCGATGAGGAAGATGACTGGGCCAGGCGCGAAGACCACCATCCGCGACCAAAACCATACTCCCTGATGGAAGTCTCTCTGCCTCTGCAGCTCAGAACGGTAAAACGACATGCTCGCCTGTGCCTGCGTTTCCGCTATGGCAGTCTGTCTCCTCATCTTCCCGATTGCCAATTGGTACATAATGTAGCCCGCGCCAATTGCAGTAAGGGCTGCTCCAATCCGTTCCATGCCCTCGCTCGGCTGGTTGAGAGCAGCAAAGAAGTAGCTAAACCCCAGCAGCACCGTGATGCAGGCAAAGCCGCCGATCAAATTCCTTCTGCGCACAATCCGGCTCAGTTTGTCGATACGTTCGTGGACTTGTTGCAGTGACATCGTCATACCCTCCAAGGGTTGGTCTTGCCAAATTTTCTTGGCGTCATTGATCTGGTTGTTCATGGCCGTTCTCCGGCTTGGAATCTTCGGGACAGAATGTTCTTGATGCGGTGAATCTTGGTAGCGACGTTCGCCGGCGACAATCCCGTGATCTCGGCAATTTCGGCGGCCTCCAGATCCTCTAAATATGCCAAGATCACCTGCCGGTCGATCGGCTTGAGTGTGCGGATCATCGATAGCAATTGATTAAGACGTTGCTGCCGATCCTGATCCCTGTCCGCCGCCGTGGCTGGCATTTCTTCGATCTCTTCCAGGCCGACCATCGCTTGCCCTCTTCTTCGCCGCTCGCGCAGGACGTGGGTCACTGCCGTGTTGTGGGCCACGCGGTAAATCCAGGTCCGCATCGAACAGAGGCCGTTAAAGCTCGAGAAGCTGCGCCACAATGCGACGTGGATATCCTGCAGCAGGTCGCGGCGCGCCTCCGGTTCGGCCTCGTAGCTGCGTGCCAGTCTTTCCAGCGCGCCTGCATATTCGGCGGCACACTGCTGGTAGAGACTATCTTGTGTCGCGGTTAAGACCGGCATGAACTTAAAGGTCGCACATCAAGGTAGTCTATGGGGGAGGAGATTTCTTACGACGCGAGGGAGTTTCGAATGCAAGGTGCTCTAAGCTGATGTAAACAAATCGTACTTCCCGCGGACTCCGACGAATGCCGGAAGCTTAGCGAGGCGGGTGGAACGGTTTCGCGCCGCTGCTTTCTTTTGCAGGCTCGGGACTCTTGATGTCCAGATTGACGACGATTGGATCCTGGCCGCTTCTGACTACGACCGCTTCACACGGCACATCGTTGTGCGCATTGATTTCCTGGTGCGGCACATAAGGCGGAATGTAAATGAAATCTCCAGCGCCGGCCTCGTCAGTAAACTCTAATCGATCGCCCCATCGCATGCGAGCACGGCCGCGGACGATGTAAAGCACGGTCTCCAGTTCCCCGTGATGGTGAGGCCCGGTCATGGCGCTTGGCTGAACAACGACGGTACCAGCCCATAACTTGCTGGCCCCAGTGCGAGCGTGAGTAATGGCTGCTGCCCGCGTCATCCCGGATGTCTGGGGAGTATTAGGATCTAGTTCTCCCGCGCGGACAATCTTTACGCCATGTTCTTTCCAGTCCAAATTTGTACCCCCACAGACTATGCCCAATATTCTATTCCAGCAGAGAGATTCGGATTCGAGCATGAGAGTGAAACATGGTGGGGCGCTATGGGCTGGGCCAGTGACAATCTGCCCTCAAGCAGCAACGCGCGACCAGGGACGGTCGATGAGTGAGATCGTGATTTTGCAACAGTTATCTTCGGCTCATCGTCCGGCAATTAGCAATCCTGCGATATTTGCCAAAGGGAGAGCAAGAAACCAAGGTGCTTGTTTCCTCAGCAGGCCAGCGATCAATACTGAGATTGGGTAGGTCAACACGGACAAGACAAAGAAGTCTGCCTTGGTCGAAGAGCCAGCATCAAATGCCATCCCGGACAATGGTGCCAACAACAGCCATGGGAGCAGGAGCAACAACCAAATGCCAAGCACCAGCTTGGTGATTAGATCGAGTTCTGCTTTTTCAAGTTCCATTTGTCATCATGCGCCTGCGGCTTGCTCCGCCTGACCAACAATGGAAGCTGGCCGACACCAGCACTGCCAGCCCGAGAAGCGTTACGACCACTGCGCGTTTCATGGAGGAGACCCTCAAAGGGAAAGCGACTGGCCGAGCAGCACAAGTATCCTCCGCCAAAAAGCGGCGGTCAAGGCGATGTTTCACGGTTGAACAAAACAAGGCGATAGGGCTCATTGACCAAGGTCAGGACGCCCCTGTTATGCGAATCACCGGTTTTTCGGCTAACCTATGCTTGGAGCTTCCATGTCCAACCTAGCCAGCAAAGATTGTGTCCCGTGCAAGGGAGGCACCCCGCCTCTGAAAGGGCAGGAGTTGCATTCCTTCAGCCATCAATTGCCCAACTGGAATGTTGTCAACGAACATCACATCACGCGCACATTCAAATTCCCCGATTTCAAACAGGCGTTGGAATTTGTGAATCGCGTCGGCGCAGTGGCCGAGGAACAAGGCCATCATCCCGACATCTTGCTGACCTGGGGCAAAGCCGAGATTACAATGTGGACCCACAAGATCAACGGATTAAGTGAAAGTGATTTCATCATGGCCGCGAAAATTGACCAGCTTTACCCCGAACAACTCAACGTTTGGCGCTGCTAGTGCAGAGTTTTGGCGGGCGCAGTGGCCGCAACTGGTTTCCACATCCGCATCGCCCAACTCCACAAACCAGCCGGAACCAGCATGATGAATCCGGTTGCGATCGCGACTGTCCGCGGATTGATTCCACCGTCCACCAGGATGCCGGTGAGGTAAGCGGTTACTGCCAATGTCAGCATCGACAGGCCTAGCTCGGCAGAAAATACTCGCCCTCGAAACTTATCTTCGGTATTGAGTTGCAACAGCGTCGTGGAAAAAACCCAAACTGTCGACCCTCCGCAATGCCCAAGCACGACCCAGAAACATGCCATCCAGAGCGAGCCCGCAACGCCCAGCATGCCGTATCCCAACCCGACCGCAAGAAACCCAAAAAGAATGCCCAAACGCAGCCGACTCTCACGATGACCAGCCCAGCGGGCGGCGCCGAGCGGCCCAAACAGAGCACCCAGCCCGCGGGCGCCCATTAGCAAGCTCATCCCTAAGACCGCGCCGCTCTGCGCTTCGAGTCCATTCCAGTGCAGCGCAAAAACTCTTTGGCCCATGACGGTAAACAGAACCCAGCTCACGCCCATCTGGATGAGCCCAGTTTTCACTAACACCGTGGCAAGCAGGCGGCCGTCGTTGCGGACATAACGCAACCCTTCGATGAGCTGAAAATAATCCAACAGATCGTGCAGCCTCCACTTGGGAAATGCTGCCGTGTGCGGTTCCTCAAAGTGCATGCCGCTGATCAAGTAAGCGGAAACTAGAAATGACAACGCGTTCAGCACAAAGGAAGCGTTGTATCCCAGCAAAGCTAAGGCCAGGCCTCCAAGCGCAGCTCCGGCCACCAAGTTCAATGACCACGTGGTCGAAGACAACGTATTGGCGAGGATCAAGTCTTCGCTGGTTGTGATGTTCGGAATCACCGCCGTCCGCGCCGGCTCAAAGAACGCCCACATCACGCTTTCGAGAAATAACAATGGATAGACAAGCCAGATCATCGACTGCGAGCGCACCAGCAACATGCACAGCACGATCAGCACGCGCACCAAGTCGCTGATGATCATCACTCGCTTGCGGCTGACGCGATCGTTAACAACCCCGGAGAGTGGACCGAACAAGGTCTGGGGAATTACCTGCAAGACCAACGCCAACGCAACCGAGCGCGCGTGACCGGTCATTTGCAGTAACAAGCTGTAGATGGCGAGCGAGTAAAACCAGTCGCCGATTTCGCTGACAATCTGTGCCGCCCACAGCCGCCGGAAGTTGCGGTTCTCCCGCACCAAACGCAGGTACGCGCCCAGCGAGATCGTGCCTATTTCTTGTTCCGGCTCAGGTTCCATGGGAAGGGTTACTGTAATTGCTTGGGCTGTGGAGGGCAAAACAGCTCTTTGCCGTTAGTTTCCTAGCTATCAGCTCCTAGCGGCCCCAGCAACCGTTCTAAGATCGATGTGGGCCAAATGCTAAGAGCTAAGAGCTTCTTTATAATTCTCTCCATGCTCGACGAAAGCACATTCCGCAAGCACTCCGACACGGCGCTAGATTCCTTGAAACAGGCGCTGATTGCCGCAGAGGACTCCGCTGACATTGAAGTCGAAGACCAGGCTGGGGCCTTGAATATTGCCTTCGACGATGGAACTCGCTTCGTGATCTCGCCCAATGCGCCTGTACGACAAATCTGGATATCCGCACTGGCAACCAGTTTCAAGCTGGATTGGTCGGACTCCGATCAGGATTTCGTGCTGCAGAAATCCGGGGAGAAGCTGAAAGGCCTGGTCGCACGGCTGATCAATCAGCAATTGGGAGAGGAGACGGTAACGCTGACTTAGGCCCAGGCAGAAGCCGGAAACCCCATCAAGATCGCAGTTTTTTCTTAAGATCTTCCGCGATCTGCTTGCCGTGAAAACGCCCGTTCTCGATGAAAATCTCGCTGGTCCTCGATCCCGCCACGATCACTCCGGCAACATAGATTCCCGGCACATTGCTCTCCAATGTCGTCGTATCGCACATCGGACAGAACTGATCCAGCGAGAGCTCGATTCCCATCGACCGCAAAAAATCGTAATCCGGATGATATCCAATCAGGGCGAAAACAAAATCATTCTTCAGGCGAATTGTGCCTTGGGGAGTGTGGATGAGAACTGCGTCCGCCGTAATCTCTTGCACGCTGCTGTTGAAGTAAGCCTTAATCTCGCCGTTGCGGATGCGATTCTCGATATCCGGAAGAATCCAGTATTTTACATGGCCGTCGATCTTCGGTCCACGATGAACCAGCGTCACCCGCGCCCCGTGGCGATACAACTCAAGCGCGGCGATGGCCGCAGAATTCTTTCCACCGATCACTACCACGTCATTGTCGAAATACGGATGCGGTTCTCGATAATAGTGAAATACTTTGGGCAGATCCTCGCCAGGAATGGCCAACTGGTTGGCCAGATCGTAGTAGCCAGTAGCAACGATTAATTTCTTGGTGTGGTAATCGTAGATTCTGCCGAGCCGGTCAGTGGTAGTGACTTGAAAATCGCCGTCGCGCCCGACCACAGTTTTCACCCATTGGTATTGCACGACTGGGAGCTTGTAATGTTCCGTGACCCTGCGGTAATACTCCAGCGCCTCCTGCCGTGTCGGCTTGGCGTGGGCGGTGGTAAATGGAAGGTCGCCGATCTCCAGCAGTTCGGACGTGGTAAAGAACGTCATGTTGGCGGGATAGTTGAATAGCGAGTTGACCACGCAGCCCTTATCGATAACCACAACCTTGAAGCCCGCCCTCAGCGCTTCAATGCCACATGCCAATCCGGTCGGCCCAGCACCGATCACCAGTACGTCCACACGGGAATGCGGGTGGGCATCGAGCTGCGTGCGAGGCAGGGTTTCAGGAATTTGCAGCGTCGTGTCTGCCATGTGTCTAGACATGGGAATGGTCCTTGAGAGCTAACGATTCTAGCATGTGGCATGGATGGGCTTCGCTGGCGTACGTCACTGGATGATGTGATCCGCCCGCGAGTAAGGCAACAGCGGGGCGTTATAATCCAGTTGGAATCATCTCTAAATCGCAGGACCACATTATGGCTACTCTTGCCGAACCCGCAACCCGCACGCGTATTGAATCCGACAGCATGGGAAAGATCGAGGTACCCTCCAAGGTTTATTGGGGCGCACAAACCCAGCGCTCGCTGCTGCATTTCAATATCGGGCGCGACACCATGCCGCCGGAACTGATTCGGGCTTTTGGCATCCTGAAAAAAGCTTGCGCCCTCGTGAATCAGGATCTCGGCAAGCTTCCCGACGACAAAGCGAAACTCATCGTGCAGGCGGCCGACGAAGTTATCGCCGGAAAACTTAACGACCAGTTCCCTCTCCGCGTCTGGCAGACCGGCAGCGGCACGCAGACAAACATGAATGTGAATGAGGTCATCTCCAACCGTGCGATCGAGCTTGCGGGTGGCGAAATGGGATCGAAGAAACCGATTCATCCCAATGACCACGTGAACATGTCGCAGTCGTCGAACGATACGTTTCCGGCGGCCATGCACATCGCGGCTGCGGAACGGGTCAAGAATGCTCTCATTCCCGCAGTGAGGATCGTTCGTGATGCAATCGCTGCCAAGGCGAAGGAATTTGAGAACATCGTCAAAATTGGCCGCACCCATCTGCAGGACGCAGTTCCTTTAACGTTTGGCCAGGAGTTCGGTGGATGGGCAGCATTGCTGGATCGTGACATCAGGCGTCTGGAGCAGGTTCTCGAAGGCTTGTTCGATCTGGCAATTGGCGGAACGGCCGTCGGCACCGGATTAAATACGCACCCTGAATTTGCGGAACGGGCAGCGAAGAAAATTGCTGAGCTTACCGGACTTCCCTTTCGTTCGCACAACAACAAATTCGCCGCTCTCTCAGCGCACGATGAGATTGTGTTTGCGCAAGGCGCGTTGGAGACGCTAGCGGCGTCGTTCATGAAAATTTCGAACGATATTCGCTGGCTGGCTTCCGGCCCGCGCTGTGGCCTCGGGGAACTTTCCATTCCGGAGAACGAGCCTGGATCGTCGATCATGCCGGGCAAGGTGAACCCCACGCAATGCGAAGCCATGACAATGGTCTGTGTGCAGGTTCATGGTGCCACGGCTGCGGTCGGGTTCGCGGGCTCGCAAGGCAATTTCGAGCTTAATGTCTTCAAGCCAGTCATGATTTATAACTTCCTGCACTCAGTCACTCTGATTACGGACGCCTGCCACGGCTATGTCGAATATATGATCAAAGGAATCGAAGTCGACAAAGCCAAAGTCGACTGGTATGTGAAGAACTCGCTTATGCTTGTGACCGCGCTGGCACCGAAAGTCGGATATGACAAAGCGGCACAGATCGCCCACACCGCCCACGTGGAGCACAGCAGCTTGCGAGAGGCTGCGCTGAAGCTCGGTTATTTGACCGGTGAAGAGTTCGACCAGTTAGTCCGGCCGGAGAGGATGACTAGGCCGTAGGTTTTGAACACGCTGCGGCGTAGTTCATTCCGAACTGACGGGTTATTTCTGCAGAAGACTGGTATGGCTGGCGACGCACAGCCATCGAGCGTCTTGGAACACCCAGGTGTCGGTGAAGCGCCCCACGTGCTCGTACAACTTGCCCTGGCTTGTACCCTTGGTGTGATAGATTCCGGCCACCACGGCGGTGTCCTTGTAGAGAATAACTTTGACGTCCTGAATCGTTAAAGTGCTGGCATTGAAGCGCGGGTCCGCGATGTCGGCGAGAAACTTTCCCCTTTCGGAGACTTCGCCGTCCCACTCTGTATTGACGAACTTGTCACCAATCATATTGGCCAGCGCACTGGAATCGTGGTTGACCTGCGCCTCGTTCCACAGTCTTTCGAGAGCAATCAATTGATGCTCACGTGTATGCTGCGCGTCGTCAGGTGAAACTTGGGCAAAGGCACCAATGCCAAGAAACAGGCAGAACGCGAGACCCCACCAAATATAAATTCGCCCAAGCATTGTCGCATTGTGACCCAGAGTTCGGGCTCCAGGCAAAGCACAATGGTTCCATACGCGACATGCACAACCGTGCGCAATTGATGTTATAGGGGCCGTTCACGAGTGCCTCCCAAAATTGAGGCCACTCAGTTTGTGAATTATCTTGCGATCAACTCCTTTGCTGGCCACCATGACGTGGAAGGTCTCTCCCATGCCAGATGGAGTCACCAAGTGTTTCAATTGCAGCGCGACCTTGGCGCGCTCCTGCGGTAATCGGCATTCGGCGAAGGCGTCGGCAAACTGATTTTCCTCGCCGAGTCCCAGCAAGAATTGCGATTGCGTGAGCAAAGGCTGAACTTGCATCCCTTGGCTTTCCGCAGCCGCGCCCAAAGCAGTAAAGTTCACATGCGCCGTAATGTCTTGCTCACCCGGCGCTTCGTATGGATTCTTGCTTACCGAATGCTGACGGTAGGCTGTCACGGTACCGCGATGGCGTCCTGCGAGTTGTTCTTGCCGGTCGTAGCCGTAATCAATGATGACGACAAAACCTCGCTTGATGCAGGCCGCAATCTCCGACATTGCGTCTTGGGCCGCCAGCGAAGCTTCCACGCGCTCTCCGTTTTCAGGGTGAACGCAATAACGATCCAGGAACTCCAACTCCGCGGCGGATGCGGCAGCCCAAGTTTCGATGAAACGGCCCTCTTTTTCCGCGATCCGTAGTCCGCCCCGCGGGCTCAAGACCTCGACTGGCAGGGCGTCAAAGAATTCGTTGGCAAAAACGATGATTGGCGCCTCGTTCGCTAAAAGCCTATGGAAACGCCCCTTCCCGGCCAGCAACGACGCCCTCCCCACTGAAACATGCCGACTCAGCGCATTCTGCAACCGCTGTTGCAGGGATTGAGAACGCTCCAGCAGCGAGTAATGCAGAGCATGGAAGAACTCCGGAAATTTCTTCTCCGACCAATCCAGGACATCCTGGGCGAACAATCCTCGCCCGGGGCCGAGTTCGAGAATTTCGATTTCCGGCGGCGAGCCTAGCACGCGCCACATCTCCTCGAACTGCCGCGCCAGCAGCCGTCCAAAGACGGCGTGAACGTCGCTCGACGTGTAAAAATCCCCCGCTTTTCCGAACTGCTCTGTGTTCCGCGAATAATAGCCGAGTTCGGGATCGTAGAGACACAACTCCATGTAGCGCGAAAAAGGGATCGGTCCACGATCGCGAATCTCTTGCACAATTTTCTCCCGCAGGCTCACAAGTCTTCCTGCTGGCGCTCGGCCCGGCTTTGAGGTGTCCGAGTAAACATTTCGATCAGGTAGTCGTGCAGGCAATCGTAGAGCTGGCGCTGGAAACTCCACTCGAACTGCGGATGGTCCAGATCGCGAGGGTGAAGATCGAAATAATACGTGTGTACAGGGACGACCGGATTCTTGAATTGAATGATGACCTCAATGCCGTCGCCTTTTTCACGAGCTCCAAATTCCAGTAATGGATGCTCGTAGAGTCGCAACTGCGAGAGAACCCGATCCAGGCGAGATTTAACGGGCACGAGCGCCATTGTAAAGGAAAGGCAACGATTCCCGGCTACCACAGCGGTCCTTCGCGAAAATCAGTCTCTGGGCAACAATTCTCTGCTCTCGGCTCAGCCATGTTCACAACTTTTTACAATTCGCTAACCGCGACAACAGACCCTCCGTCTAACCGTGCGATTGTTATCCATGGAATCAAGGAGGGTGGCAAAATGCTCAAACGTTATGTTTCTCTGCTGGCGGTCGTGGCAATTTGTTTCGCTAGTGCGATCTGTTTGGCGCAATCCGCGTTGTTGGACTTACCTCTTGCCAGTCAACACGCGGTAGTGACGCAATCGATCGGCATCACCGACATCACCGTTAACTACCATCGGCCGCTGGTGAAAGGCCGCACCATTTGGGGCAAGGTCGTGCCTTACGGCGAAGTATGGCGAGCCGGAGCGAACATCAATACGACTATCAAGTTCACCGATGCGGTAACCATCGAAGGCCAGCCCCTGGATAAAGGGATTTACGGTTTGCAGATGATTCCGGGAGAGAACGAGTGGACTGTAATTTTCTCCAAGGTTCACACTGCTTGGGGTGCATTCACCTACAACCAGGCAGAAGATGCGCTGCGGGTGAAGGTCAGACCACAAACATCCGACATGCACGAGGCGCTTACTTACGATTTCGATGACGTAAAGGCCGACTCGGCCGTCGTGACATTGCGCTGGGAAAAGCTGGCTGTTCCGTTCAAAGTTGGTGTCAATGTGCATGAGATCGTGAAAGCCAGCCTGCCGAATCAGCTCCAGGGTTTAGCGCAATACACCTGGGAGGGTTGGGACGATGCCGCCAACTATCTGTTGGCGGAAAAATATGACCTTGACGATGCGCTGAAATACGAAGAGACCTCGATCGGAACCGAACCGCGTTTTGACAACTATCTGACAAAATCTCAAATTCTGGATGCCCTGGGCCGGAAAGATGAAGCCGAAACCGCGAAGCGGCAGGCGCTGGATCGAGCCACAGCTGGACAACTCTACGCCTATGGGCGACTGCTGCAGGGGCAAGGCAAGCAGGACGAGGCCTTTACTTATTTCCGCCAGGCAGCGCAGAAAGATCCCAACGAGTGGGTCGTGCACGACGGAACCGCTCGAATCTATTCCGCGCAGGGAAACTTTGACGCGGCTGTGAAAGAGATGAAGATTACACTAGCCGGCGCGCCAGACAATCAGAAGATCTTCATCGAGCCGCTGGTGAAAAAGCTGGAAGCAAAGCAGGACATCAACAAGAATTAGCGTCGCTTTGTCATCCCGGGTGGAGCGAGGGATCTGCGGTATGGCATCAAGCAGATTCCTCGTCGCTCACGCTTCTCAAAATAACAACGAATAGCGCAGGACAACTAGTCGCCGACCTTCGCCATCGGCGCCATTTCTACTGCCTTCTGCTCGGGGTACTCGTATACGCCGCGGCCCGCTTTTCGTCCCAGCCGTCCGGCTTTTACATACTGCACCAAAAGTGGTGCAGGACGATATTTCTCGCCAAGCGATTTGTGAAGGTACTCGAGGATATGGAGGCGAGTATCCAATCCGACCAAATCGACCAACTCAAATGGCCCCATCGGATGGTTCAATCCCAACTTTAAGGCTTTATCGATATCCTGAGCAGAAGCAATACCTTCCTGTAGCATATAAAACGCTTCGTTGCCGATCATGGCGTTAATGCGGCTGGTAATAAAGCCGGGCGATTCCTTGATGACCACAACTTCTTTGCCCATGCGACGGCCTACTTCAGCAGCGCCAGCCAGTGTGTCATCATCGGTTTCCAGCGCACGAACGATCTCAAGCAACTTCATCTTGTGCACGGGATTGAAAAAATGCATTCCCACGCACTTCTTCGCGCGATAAGTCACGCTGGCGATTTCCGTGATGCTCAGTGACGAGGTATTCGAAGCGAGAATTGTGGTCGGACGGCAAATCTTATCGAGTAGAGTAAAGATCTCGATCTTCGATTCCATTTCTTCCGGTACCGCTTCAATCACGAGATCGGCTTCGCGAGCAGCTTCCTCGACACTGCCGGCGTATTCCAAGCGATTCATCGCCGCGCTTGCGTCCGCGCCAGATACTTTGCCTAGCTCAACTGCTTTATCGAGGTTGGCGCGGATCTCGCTTTCGGCCTTCCGCAGAGCGTTGGGCAAAAGGTCTTCGAGAATTGTGCGGTATCCGCCAAGTGCGGCCACGTGCGCAATGCCTCGGCCCATGGTGCCGGCACCGATCACGGCAATGGTCTGAATCTGCCCCACGATCACGCTCCCTTTTCCAATTGTGCGAGCACGGCGTTCAAATTGGTGCTGGCCCCGTGCAGACTTTCCGCAAGACGCTTACGTTCGTCGGCGTCCATCGAAGGCACAAAAGCGTTGATGCGGCGAATCGTGGTATTAATGTCGTCTACATAATTGATCAGGCGAATGAGTTCTCCAGAGGTTGCCATAATGAGGTCGCTCCCGTTACGCGCTGACGTTCCTGGCTGCATCGCCGGAGGGCCAACGCGAACACTTATTTTCAATGCTGACGCGGATTTAGTAAAGTCAGCGCCGACCTTGCTGATCGCGTATTTCCAATAAAAGTATCGGCGTAAGTTATTCATTCTTTTTATACGCTTTTTTAATCTTTTCGTAATGCGAAGGGAATCTAATGTGGTTATGAATGAAAAGCCTTTAAAACACTATCTTTTCGCCAGCGATTTCGACCAGACGCTGACCTTCAACGATTCCGGCTACGTGCTGGCCGAGTTGGTGGGCATCCCGACTGAGGAATTCGAGCGCAAGGCGAAAGGCATGGAAAAGCTTAACCTTGTGCAGCAAGGCGCGGAGCTTGCCTACTTATTGCTGCACGATCCCGAATTTCAGTCGCGGGTGCGGCGAGAGCATCTTTACGAGGTCGGCAAGCGCATCCGCCTGAAACAAAATATTGCCTTGCTCTACGAAGTTCTCGACGCCGGCATCAACGGTTATCACTTCGATTTTTACGTGCTTTCCGCGGCGCCCGTGGAAGTCATCCAGTCGGCGCTCGAAGGAATCGTTCCACCGGATCACATTTTCGGAACGGAATTTCGTTACAAGGATTCCGGACAGATCGAATCCATTGCCCGCGCCACGGCCGGCTACGGCAAAGTTGCCGTGCTCGATCGCTTGCAGAACCAGCACCAGATCGGCCCGGATTACCTGATTTATGTGGGCGACGGCAGTTCCGACGTTCACGTGATGTTACATGTAAATGTTCGTGACGGCTTCACCATCGCCGTGTCCGAAGCGAAGCATGTTTCACAGGTGGCCAAACGCACCGTCCTGAGCAGCAGCGCACTGTCCGTCCTCGCGCCTATCCTTGAAGACGTGGTCGGCTGGGAACGGCTACGCATTCGATCGTTCTTCGAGTCCCATGGCATGCTGATCCAGGAATGGGAGCGCGTGCGCACGGACTGGCTCACGCTACGGCCAGCCGCTACGGAGCAAGCAGACTTGTCCATCGAGACCGAATCCTTATCCCACCGTGGCTGAATCCGGAGTAGCATAAGATTGCCATGTTGCGCGACAAAAACCTGGTCCCACTCTCTCATCAGCACCAACATGTGTTGGCGCTGTGTGTGCGCCTCGACCGCGCGATGCAGGCGGGAGACGTCGATTTGGAAGCATGGCAATCAGAAATCGAACAGATCTTCGCGCAAGAAGTAGCCATTCATTTCGCTGCCGAGGAAAAGGAGCTCTTCCCAGTAGCGCGTAAATTTTCGGAGATGGATTCGCTGGTTCAAGAGTTATTGAACGAACACATCGCCCTGCGCGGTTTGTTTGCGCGCGCGGGGACCCGCGACCTTCACACGAACGACTTGGCGTTGTTGGTCGAGACGCTCGCTCATCACGTTCGCAAGGAAGAACGCCAACTCTTTGAAGGACTGCAGAAAGTGTTGACAGCAGACGAACTGGCATCGCTCGGCGCCGCCTTGCAGGAGCGTCTGAAGCACACCAGCAAAGTCTGTGCTGTTCCGAACCCCGCTACGCGCTTGCGGCCCAAGGCCTGAATCCGCGCTCCTCCTGCTCTCATCTACTTGGCATGATTGATGAAGGAAAGCTGTTTCAACCTCTGGCCGGCGGTTTTGAGGCGATCGCCTCGACTCCGGTTTCGGAGAATTCGGCAGACTCCGCTTTGCTCGATGCCTATTCGCAGGCCGTTGTGGGTGCAGCGGAAAAGATTAGCCCGTCGGTTGTAAAGATTGATATCACGCAAGCGGCTAGAACGCGGTCGGGCGAATCGCGTGAGCGCCAGGGTGGCGGATCCGGATTCGTGTTCACTCCCGATGGTCTGATTCTGACCAACAGCCACGTGGTGCACGGCGCCACGCGCATCGGCGTCTCATTTTCCGATGGTCGTCGCTTCCCTGCTCATACCATCGGCGACGATCCAGCGACCGATCTCGCAGTAATCCGTATCGACGCGCCGAACTTGCCTGTCGCCTCGCTGGGCGATTCGCAACGTTTGCGCGTGGGGCAGTTGGCGATTGCCATCGGTAACCCGTACGGCTTTCAGTACACCGTGACTGCGGGAGTGGTCAGCGCGTTGGGACGTTCGTTGAGGTCATACTCTGGCCGGCTGATCGAGGACGTCATTCAAACCGACGCCTCGCTCAATCCCGGCAATTCCGGCGGGCCACTGGTGACTTCCGATGGCCAGGTCGTGGGCGTGAATACAGCCACGATCATGGGAGCGCAAGGGCTGTGCTTCGCAATCGGAATCAATACGGCAAAATTCGTGGCTGGCCGGATCCTGCAGCATGGAAAAATCCGCCGGAGTTATATTGGCGTGGAAGCGCAAACGATGCCGTTGCACCGTCGATTGGTACGTTTCTACGATCTGCCAAAAGAAACCGGCGTTGTGGTGATGTCGGTTGAGAGCGGCAGCCCGGCGCAACGTACGGGCTTGCGCGAGGGCGATGTTATCGTCGCTCTCGATGGAACTCCGGTCGCGGGCGTCGATGATCTGCACCGCTTGCTGACCGACGCGAAAGTGGGCGCGAGTAGCGCGCTGACGATTCTGCGCTGGACAGAAAAGCTGGAGTTGAATGTCGTGCCGGAAGAGGCAAGGGTTTAATCGTCAGAGAGCGGCCTCGGATGGTTTGCCGGACGCAACTCTGGTGCTGGATAAGCCATTTCTAACTGGACAGACTACGGACGAGAGTGAAACTGTGTTTGTAAGGTGCGAGCCTGAGCGCTCTGCTTAGGAAGATCAAGAGGCGGCCAAATCGGCCGCCTTTACTTTTGCATCAAATCGTCGGGAAATTGTGGGCCGGTCATTAATCCGCCGTCGACCGTGATCCAGCTTCCAGTCATGAACGATGACGCACTACCGCACATCCAGAGCACAGCTTCCGCAACTTCCGCCGGTGAGCCAAACCTCCGCAATGCGTGAAGTCCGATCATGTAGTCGTGCACGGGAGGATCGCTGAATAACCGTTTTTCCATGGGAGTTTCGATCACAGCTGGGCAAACGGCGTTGACCCGAATGCCGTGGGGCGCGCCCTCTATCGCGGCGGACTTGGTAAGGCCGAGCACGGCGTGCTTGCTGGCACAGTACGTGGCAAGGCCGTTCGACCCGATGAATCCAGCGACGGAGGACATGTTCACGATGGCGCCGCCCCTTCCCTGCTTGATCATCTGCTGCATTTCATACTTAAGCGAGAGCCATACGCCTTTGACGTTGATTCCCATGGTGCGATCGTAATCGGCCTCGGATTGTTCGATGATCGGTGCGTTTGCGCCCTCGATTCCGGCGTTGTTGAACGCGACGTCGAGGCGGCCGAACTTTTCCACGGTCTTTTGTACGGCTGACTGCACCTGCGCGGACTGCGCGACGTCAGACAGAATGAAAAGACCGTCGCCGCCCGCAGCTTTGACCAGCGCAAGCGTATCTTTGCCTTCGGCTTCGCGGCGGCCAGTGAAAACAACTTTGGCGCCGGCTTTGGCGAAACGCACGGCGGTGTCGCGTCCGATACCGGTCGTGCCGCCGGTGATGAGCGCAACCTTGTTGTTCAGTTCTTCTGACATGCAGGTCTCCTCGGTTTGATAGGAAAAATCTTTGGATGACGGCAGGCACGAGTTGGACTCGCAGGCGATTTCACCAGGCAAGTCTGCCGGACATGGGAGCGCGCCCGCGCCATACACACTTGCGTGCAATTGCAACCGCCTCCATCCTGTGTTAGTTTCAACAAACAGCAGGAGTTAGCTTGCAACGCACAGTTCCTGCCGGGCTGGACCGCAAAGAGGCAGAAGTTTATCAGCGGCTGGATCCAGCACGGCTCCCGAAACACATCGCGATCATCATGGACGGAAACGGGCGATGGGCCCGGCGCCGCCATCTTCCGCGCATTGCCGGACATCGCGCCGGAGTCGCGGCCGTTCGCTCGACCGTCGAAACCGCCGCCCGCATCGGCATTCCCGCGCTTACGCTTTACGCGTTTTCCGAGGAGAATTGGAAGAAGCGTCCCAAGAGCGAAGTTGATTTCCTAATGGGACTGTTGTGCCGCTATCTGAAGGCCGAGGTCCCCACGCTCAACAAAAACAACATTCGCCTCGAGTACATCGGACGTCAGCACGAACTTCCACAAACGGTCCAGGAAAAAATGGGCTGGGCGCGTGACGCGACCCGACAAAACGGTGGCATGGTTCTCACCCTGGCGCTTAATTACAGCGCGCGCAGCGAGCTCGTCGATGCCTTCTACGCTCTGGCGTCAGCAGCCGCGCGCAACGGCGGCTTAGAACATGTGAAATTTGATGAAGACTCGATTTCGCGGCATCTCTATACCAAACATCTGCCTGATCCCGACCTCGTCATTCGCACCAGCGGCGAAATGCGGCTAAGCAATTTTCTGCTGTGGCAATTGGCTTATGCGGAAATTTACGTCACGCCAACTCTCTGGCCGGAATTCCGAGGCACGCATTTACTCGAGTCGATCGCCGAATTTCAGAAGCGCGAGCGTCGATATGGCGGCCTGGCTGACGAACCTTCGAACCACCACACCACCCCCGTATCGGTGCGGAGCTAAGGCTCTTGCACCTGCTCAAGAGGGTTCTCACCGCGCTTGTCCTGATTCCCGTCGTTCTGGGGATCGTGCTGCGGGCGCCCATCGCGGTGCTGGCTTTGGTCACAGCACTGATCGCGCTGCTAGCGGTGCAGGAATTTCTCAAGCTGGCTGAAGCCTACGGTATTCGCTCCTTTCACTGGCCGACCTATATTTTTGTTGCACTGTTTTTCGTTTGTCTGGCGCTTAGTTCGGCAAACAAGCCCCTGCTCTCGACAGCAGTCTTTGTCTACAGCGTGGGATTCGCTGCTGCGATTGCGCCTTTTGTTTTTCTCACTATCGGCATGCGGCGGGTCAATCTGAGCACTGGTTTCCCGGCCGCGCTCGTCTCGACGTTTGCTTTCGTCTACATCGCACTACCACTCGGATTTTTAGTCCAGATTCGCGAGCAATGGGCAGGAGCGTTCTTGCTGATCTATTTATTCTTTGTGGTCTGGGCCGGAGACGTGTTTGCCTACTTTATCGGCGCCTCGCTGGGACGGCATTTGATGTCGCCGCGCATGAGCCCGAAGAAGACCTGGGAGGGCGCGTTGGCGTCCATGATCGCCAGCCTGGTCGTAGGAGCGCTGCTTTACAACTATGCGCTGCCCATCAGTTCGGCACTCTTGAGTGCGCATCTAATCGAACGCAGAGATGGATTCTTCGCTCTGCAGAAACCCGACCTGTGGCCGGTTTTGCTCTTGTCGGCCGCGCTCAATGTTGCCGCGCAGTTGGGCGATCTCGTGGAATCGTTGATCAAACGCGGAGCCGGAGTCAAAGATTCTGGATCACTGTTACCAGGCCACGGCGGCATTCTGGATCGCATTGATGCGCTGCTCTTTGCCGCGCCGGTGCTGTGGTACTATGCGGCTTGGCGCGTTCTGCAGTGAAAACAGCCGTTCTTCGTCCTGCGTCGTCCGCCAAAATGCGCAACTGGTCGTTGGCGACATCCAACCCTAAAGGGCTAATGACTGACGAGCAAGGGACTGCGACGAACTCTTCATGAAAAGTATTGCCATCGTCGGTTCGACCGGTTCCATCGGACGAAGCACTCTCAGCGTAGTGGAGTCGCACCCACAGCGTTTTCACGTCGTGACCTTGGCAGCCGGTCGCAATTTGGACGCTGCCTTTGAGCAAGCCCGCCGCTGGAAGCCGCGAATGATGTCCCTGGCTACGGAGGAAGACGCAGAAATTCTTCGCGCTCGCTTCAAATCAGCCGGCATCTCTGGCGTAGAAGTCATGTACGGTTCGCAAGGGACTATCGCCGTGGCCACGCATCCTGAAGTTGATTTTGTGGTCAGCGCGATTGTCGGCGTAGCTGGACTTGAAGCCACATATGAGGCCGTGAAAGCAGGTAAAACGTTGGGCCTCGCAAATAAAGAATGCATGGTGGTGGCGGGAGAACTCATCACAGCGGAGGCGCGCCGACAAGGCAAGCCGCTTTTGCCTATCGACAGTGAACACAATGCGGTGCATCAGTGCCTGCGTGGCGGACGAATCGACGAAGTCCAAAAGATCTGGCTCACTGCGTCCGGTGGGCCGTTTTTGCACACCCCGAAATCAAAGTTTGCCTCCATCACCGTCGAGCAAGCCCTGAATCATCCAACCTGGAAGATGGGACGGCGCATCACTATTGATTCAGCCACTTTGATGAACAAAGGGTTCGAGGTGATTGAAGCCTGTCGGCTATTCAACATGCCGGCGGACAAAGTACAAGTAATGGTTCACCCCCAGTCGACAATCCACTCCATGGTCGAGTTTGTTGATGGCAGCATACTTGCTCAGTTCTCTGTGACCGACATGCGCCTGCCGATCCTCTACGCGCTGGCTTACCCAGATCGCGTTGAATCCGATATGCGCTTCCCGGTCATGGACTTACGGAACCTCGAATTCCTGCCACCGGATATGGAAAAATTTCCTTGTCTGCGGCTCGCCTATGAAGCGGCAAGGGCAGGTGGTGCGAAAACTGTTGCACTTAACGCCGCCGACGAGGTTGCCGTAGCGGCCTTTCTAGAGGGACATATTCGATTTGACGAAATCCCTGAGATAATCGGAGACGTACTTTCAGAAACGAAGAAGCACGATTTGGAATCTATTCAAAAGGTGTTGGCGTTGGATAGCGAGTCGCGAAGGTTAGCGCAGGCGAAAGTGCAAGCGCGGGCTGGCGCCGCCGCGGTCAATTTCATGAGGAACTGATACTCAATTTATGTCGGATTTTGTGATTGCCGTCGTCTCGGTTGGCGTGGTTCTGGGGTTTATGATCCTGATTCACGAGTGGGGTCACTACGCCGCTGCTAAACTGCTTGGGGTTCGGGTCGAAGTGTTCTCTATCGGATTCGGCAAACGGTTGCTCGGCTTCCGCCGTGGCGAGACCGACTATCGCATCAGCGCCATTCCGCTCGGCGGATACGTCAAGATGAGTGGTGAGAACCCGATGGACGAGCGCACCGGCGATCCAGGCGAGTTTCTTTCGCACCCGCGCTGGCATCGCTTCATTATCGCTATTGCCGGACCGGCCATGAACATCCTGTTGGCCATCGGCCTCCTCGCCGGCGTGTACATGGTGCACTATGAGTATCCGGTGTACTTCGATCAACCCGCGGTGATTGGCTGGGTCGACTCTGATTCGCCTGCAGCCAAGCTTGGCCTACAGCCGGGCGATCGCATCGCGCGCATCGACAACCTGGAAAACCCCACCTGGGAACAGGTTCAGCCGAAAGTTGAACTGAGTCCGAATCAGCCTCTGGACATCGCAATTCAACGCGGGGATCAGACATTCAGCAAGACAATAGTTCCAGAAGCCTATGGCCTGTCACAGATCGGTTCGGCCGGCTGGGATCCGAGGCAGACCCTGGACGTCACCGAGCTGGAGCCGGGGATGCCGGCCGAGAAAGCGGGCGTGCAGGTTGGCGATCGCATTGTTGCGCTGGACGGAAAGCCAGTCATCGCACTGGGCGCAATGATTGAACAGTTGAAGCACACGCAGAGCCAGCCGATTCAGCTGACGATTTCCCGCAATGGCGAATTGAAGACGTTCACTATCCAGCCGGTGCTGACCGATGTGCCGGGAACGGCGCAACAGCATGCCTACCGAATCGGCATTGGCAGCCTACCCTTGAAGGTCGGCAGCATGTCGCCCATCGCGGCGTTGAACCGCTCGATTGAAGACAACAAGAAGACTTCTCTATTGATTCTGGAGCTGATGCAGAAGTTGGTGCAGCGCAAGATGTCGATCCGGACAATCGAAGGCCCCATCGGCATCGGCCGTGCTGCCGGCGAAGCTGCGGAAGCTAAGGGCTGGACGCCGCTTTTGGCGCTCACTTCTGCGATCAGCCTCAATCTTGGAATCTTCAACTTGCTGCCCATTCCGATCCTGGACGGCGGCGTGATACTACTGCTCTTCGTCGAAAGCCTCATGGGCCACGACATCAGCCTGCGCATCAAAGAGCGCATTTATCAGGCGGCGTTCGTGTTCCTGGTGCTCTTCGCTGTCATGGTCATTTACAACGACCTGGCGAAGACGCTGCCGGGACTGGCCGGAAGATTGCCCTAAACCCTTAAACGTGGAGGACGCAGGGTTTCACTCTGTGTTCCCCGGTGTCCTCCGTGTTTTACATCTGTTAAACTAGATTTACTCCATGGCTCCTCTTCAGCGTAGAAAAACTGTCACTTGCACGATCGGCGCGGTTCGCGTCGGCTCGGATGCACCCATTGTGGTGCAATCGATGACCAACACCGATACCGCAGACATCGCCTCCACTGTCGCTCAAACCGCCGCCCTGGCACGCGCTGGATCCGAACTGGTTCGCGTCACCGTGAATACCGAAGAGGCCGCAGCGGCTGTTGCGCCCATCGTCGAGCAACTGGACAGGCAAGGCATTAACGTTCCCATCGTCGGCGACTTCCATTACAACGGCCACATTCTGCTGAAGAAGTTCCCTGACTGCGCTCGGGCTTTGGCCAAGTACCGGATCAATCCCGGCAACGTCAGCGTGGGCCGTAAGAACGATGACAACTTCCGCACCATGATCGAGGTCGCCGTCGCGAATCAGAAGCCGGTGCGCATTGGTGTGAATTGGGGATCGCTCGATCAAGCCCTCCTCACGCGGATGATGGATGAAAATTCCCGCCTCGACGAACCCAAAGACGCCCGCGACGTGACCATGGAAGCCATGATCGTCAGCGCGCTCGATTCCGCGAAAATGGCAGAAAAGTACGGGCTGCGTCCCGACCAGATTATCCTTAGCGCAAAAGTCAGCGGTGTACAGGACCTGATCGACGTGTACCGATCGCTGGCGGCTCGTTGTGACTATCCGTTACACCTCGGACTTACTGAAGCTGGCATGGGTGCCAAAGGCGTTGTGGCTTCGAGCGCAGCCATGGGCGTTCTGTTGCAGGAGGGCATCGGGGATACCATCCGCGTTTCTCTTACACCAGCACCCGGTGGCGATCGAACCGAAGAAGTTCGCGTAGCACAACAGATTTTGCAGTCGCTGGGCATCCGCAGTTTTACCCCGCAAGTCACAGCTTGTCCCGGTTGCGGCAGGACCACGAGCACCTTCTTCCAGGAGATGGCCGAGCAGATTCAATCTTACCTGCGCGAGCAGATGCCGCTCTGGAAGGGCCATTACATTGGCGTTGAAGAAATGAAAGTTGCGGTGATGGGTTGCGTGGTTAACGGTCCCGGAGAATCAAAACACGCCAACCTCGGCATTTCCCTGCCTGGCACCTTCGAAGAGCCGAAAGCCCCCGTCTACGTCGATGGCCGATTGTTTACTACGCTTCGGGGCGATCACATTGTCGCCGAGTTTCGCAAAATTCTGGACGATTACGTGGAAAGCCACTACGCGGCGAGAGAAGAAGTGGCGGCACGATAGGGTCCGTCTTCCTCGGGATACGAGAAATAGCCATTTTCACGACCTTGAACCCTGGTGGCCCCGTGGTGTGGCTCCCTTGTTCTCCCGTAAACCCAAATGCGACCCGGCTTATCCCTCCTTGTCCTGACCGCAAACTGTTCGAGGTAAAACGCCGGGATTATGCGCGAGTTGATCATCGGCCTCAGCTTAAATCAGATTAGTCGGGAACACGCACCGGAGCAATTGCGTCGGCGCACGCTTTCATGCCAGCAACGGCAACTCCCTCGTGTCCTCCGGTAGCACATCCGCAATCTTCTTCAGCTCGGGATATTGCTTCAGCAACGGCTCCGGCGCTTTGACCCGTCGTCCGGTGAGCATGTATCTTAACTGCAAGGCATTGACGCCAGCCTTGGCTTCAAAGTGATTGTTGGTGACGACGTACGTAACCTCCGCTTTCGCTGCGATTCGCTCAACTTTGTCTTTCCACCCGGTCAGTTCGCTCTCGCTGTATAGATAGTTATAGCGATCCTCCGACTTCTCTGCTTCGAACCATTGGTTGTAATTGCGTCCATGCAGCCGAACGTAGCCCACCGGCGCGGTCACATGCTCGGTCGCTTCGAGCGATCGCCCAATCAGCGGCTGATCGATGTTGCAGAAAGAAACATTCCGTTGTTCCAGGTCACGAATCGTTTCTGGGTTGTCCCAGCTCGCATGCCGCACTTCCACTACCCTTGGATATTCGATGAACTGTCGCAGCAGATTTTCAACATACTCTCGATTCAGCGAAGTATTTTTGAAAGAAACCGGAAACTGAATCAGCAACGCCCCAAACTTTCCTGTCGCAGCCAGCGCATCCAGGCCCTCTCGCGCCAGTCGTTCGTCTTCATCGGTCGGTTTGATCGTCGCGGCTGAGGTTGGCTCCATCACCGCAAGAGGCGAGTGCGTAAACGATCGGTGCAGCTTGGCCGTGAAGACAAATTCAGGATTCACCTCGCCCGCTCGCTTCGCCCATAATCGCGCCAGTTCTGGCTTGATATGGCCATAGAACGAGGTATTGATTTCCACCATGTCGAAACAGCGTGCCAAGATTTCGAGCGGATGCCGCTTTCTGCGCTGCATGCCGGGCGGATAGAAGATGCCTTCCCAATCCTTATAGGACCAGCCGGCGGTGCCGACACGAATCTGCCGCAATCCTTCCATAAGCGCAGGTTAGCACAGGGAAAGCGTCGGGCAGTGGCCTCTTAGTTCATCGGTACGGAGAGCGGGCTGGGCGGGATGCCGCGCGCATGGACAATGGCCCAGTGCCATTCCTGATCTGGCGATAGGGCTCGGCCCAGCTTCTCAGAAAAGAGTGCCGTCCCCGACGGAGGGGCCGCACCCTTGAGATGAATCAGCACGGTCATGTCGGAGGGCTTCGGGGAAGGCGCTTCCTCACTCGCGACGACCGGCAAGAACTGGGCGTTGGCAAGGTGAGCGGTCGCGTTCTCCTTACGAACCAACGTCAGGCCTACGATAATTTCCTTCAGGTCCCAAGAGCTGCCGTTGTAGAGCGAAACTTGCAATGTATCTCCGACGACACTCGCCGGACCCTCCAGCTTTGCCAGCTCACTTTGTGGCATATCTTCGGCAACGTATGGAACGCTCAGCAGCGCCGTGGCATTCGCGCTAAACGAAAGGCTGCAAGTCCCGTCGGGAGAAGACATCTGAAAATTCTTACTCGCGCCATCCATGGAAAACAGCGGCGCGCCGTTTAAGCGCTGGTTTTCGACCTGATCCATCACTTGCGAGAGATTGTCGTTATCGATCGTTACTGGCGCGGAAGGGGAATTGTTCTTTCGCAACGTGCGGGCAAGATCCCCTAAAGAAACATTGCTGTCGGACTGGCTGAGCGCTCTCGGTGGCGAAAGCGATGCGAGCAGTGCGACCACAAGGCTGAGATGGAAAAGTTGTTTCACGCGACTGCAAAGTGTTGCTATGGGCGATTGTAATCAGAGGCGAAAGAAGAAATCAGCGCGGCGGGGCTAACGTTGGTCGTAGAACCTTCAGCTGCGGGGAGCGAAGCATGCACGACGAAGTGACACGCAACGGTCTCCCCGGGTCGGCCAGACTCAACTTGTTTACATCAAACCTGCACGACGAAAGCGCGCAACCGGGTCGGAAACTTTAACTGCTTCGCGCCGAAATACCCACCGGGCCAGCGCAAACCCTACGGCGGCGTAGCACAGATTCAGGAATCTCATCAATCGGCCCTCCCCACGAAGTGCCTACTACTGCACTGCCAAGGGGGAGCCTCAATGGCTTGACGATAGCGGGGTTACGGGCACACGGACAACCCCACTTCGTGCCATAGGGGTACCACGAAAGTATGGGAAGGCAAACGAAAGTAATCAGGAAGGTAACTGCAAAAGAAGAAATGGGGACGCAGCTCGGGCGTCCCCGGTGTTCGAAAAGGCTACTTTCGGGCCCCAACCGCCGAGCTGGCATTGTCTCCTGCGGGAACCACGATCGCCTGAATGTTCTGTGCCGCAGTCATCTTCTGTAACGAAGCCAGTTCCGTTTGTTGAAGTTCCTGCCAGCGGGCGATGCCGTCCTCGGACTGCTTCTTCAGCTTTGCGAAAATGCGATATTCGGCCTCGGTAGGCGCGGAGTCGGTGTCTCCGCCCACCGCCATCGCCAGGCCAGCCAGCTTGTCGTCGACCCGTTGCGGATACGCCAGCGAGTCCTCATTCGCCGTATTCCTGACTTGGATCATCTGATCCCGCACATCCAACAGGTGAACATCCAAACCAGCCGCAGCCGCGAGCAGCGGCTTGGTGCTGTCGTTGTTCGGCAACCGCTTTTCCATGCCCTCAACCTGCGCACGGACATCCTGAATCTGATTGATGGAGTCGTAAACTCGACTGAGCTGGTCGCGAATCTGTATCAGCAAATCGAATTGCTCTTGCAGTTCGGCTCTGGAGACTTGAACTCGTGGATCGAGCTTGATTTCCAGCGGCGCAGTTTCCGTTTTCCCATCAGCGGTGATGCGAACTTCGTATGTGCCCGGCATCGCCAGCGGTCCCTTGCTGCCGTCTTTGTACTCCCACAAGTAGTAATCGGGAACGTAGTGCGCCGGCTCGTAACGTAGATCCCAGAGCAGGGCATTCATGCCCTGCTCTGGCTTGATTTGTTTCTCGGGCTTCTTATCTTCGGGATCTGCCGGCTCATCGAGTGGTTGAATCTGGTTGCTGGAATATTTCCGCACCAGCTGTCCCCTGGAATCGACGATCTCTATCGTCACCTCGCCCTTCGGCTTATCTTTCAGCCAGTAGTAAATAATCGCGCCGGGCGGCGGATTCAGGCCCACCAGAACCGGCTTAGAGGGCTCGTCACTGGAATTCTGATAGCGAAGTGCCACTCCCGGCTTGTAAAGATGCAACTGCTGATCCGGAATCTCGGTGGTGTACTGGCGTAATGGCGAAATGTCGTCGAGAATCCAGAATGCTCGGCCGTGCGTAGCGAGCACAAGATCATTTCCCTTCACGACCAGATCGTGCACCGGTGTGGTTGGAAGGTTGAGCTGCAACGAACGCCAATTGGCACCGTCATCGAAGGAAACATATACTCCGGTTTCGGTTCCAGCGTAGAGTAGCCCGCGCTTGACCGGATCTTCGCGCACAGAACGAGCAAAGGATCCGTTGGGAATTCCGTGCACACACTTCGTCCAAGTCTTCCCGTAGTCGTCGGTCTTATAAATCCACGGACTCAAGTCATCGTTCTGATGACGATCCACCGCGACGTAGGCCGTTCCCGCTTCATGCGGTGAAGCATCAATCTGGCTGATGCGGCTAAACTCGGGCAGATCTTTTGGCGTGACGTTGGTCCAGTTCTTGCCATCGTCGCGGGTGATTTGCACCAGACCATCATCGGTTCCGACCCAAATCAAGCCTCGTGTTATCGGCGATTCTGCGATCGCAAAAATGGTGTCGTAATATTCCGTTCCAGAGTCGTCCTTGTCGATCGGGCCGCCGGAAACTTGTTGTTTACTCTTGTCATTTCGCGTGAGATCAGGACTAATCGCCTCCCAATGCATCCCGCCATCAGTCGTTCTGAATAAGCGTTCGCCGCCGTGATAAACAACCTTTGGGTCATGCGGCGAAATCAAGATTGGTGCCGTCCATTGGAAACGGTGCTCGAGGATCGCCGCACCGCCGCCATCGCTGATCTCTGGCTGCTCGCCAATGTTCTTCACTTCCCCGTCACGCTTGTCAAAGCGCGTGATCGTGCCCTGATATTCGCCCGCATAAACAATATTGGGATCAGGCGGATACGGCGCGATGTAACCGGCTTCGCCGCCGCCTACGCTATACCAATCGGAAACGTCGATGAAGCCGTTATCGCTGCGGCTGGCGATGGCCACGCTGCCTGAATCCTGCTGTGATCCGTAGACGTAATATGGCGTGCGGCTGTCGGTAATTACGTGATAGAACTGACCAGTTGGTTGATTGTCTTCGCGGCTCCAGGTCTTACCGCCATCCACGCTGATGGTGACACCACCGTCGTTCGCCACGATCATGCGCTTGTTGTTCCGGGGATCGATCCAGACGCTGTGGTTATCGCCATGCGGCGCTTTTACTTTATTGAAGCTGCGGCCACCGTCGCTAGAGCGATAGAAATCCACATTGGCGATGTAAACTTCGTCGGAGTCCTGCGGATCCGCCGTGACATGCATGTAATACCAGGCACGCTGCCACAACGACCGGCTGTTGTTTACCAGTTGCCAGGTGTCGCCACCATCATCGGAGCGATAAAGCCCGCCGTCTTGCGCTTCAATCAGCGCATAGACACGATCCGAGTTCGCTGCTACCGCAACGCCAATTCGTCCGTATGGCCCTTTGGGAAGGCCATGCTCGGTTAGCAACTTCCAGGTGCTGCCGCCGTCATTCGAGCGGTACAAGCCGCTTCCTGGCCCACCGCTAGTGAGATCCCATGGAGTTCGCCGCGCCTGCCAAAGCGTGGCATAGAGAATATGGGAGTTGTGTGGATCGAAGGCTACATCGATGCCGCCGCTGTTTTCGTCCTTATAGAGAACCCTTTGCCAGGTCTTGCCGCCGTCAGTGGTTCGAAAAATTCCGCGCTCTGCATTCGGACCGAAAGGATGGCCCAGTGCCGCCACAAACACGATGTTGGCATCTTTCGGATCGACAATGACTCTCCCGATCGCACGGGAGTCCTGCAGCCCAACATTTTTCCAGGTCTTGCCGCCATCGACCGTCTTGTAAACTCCGTCGCCTTGCGCCGTGTTGCCACGAATGCATCCTTCCCCCGTGCCGACATAAACTACGTTCGGATCCGACGCAGCTATCGCAAGGCTGCCGATCGAAGACGCAGACTCCTTATCGAAGACAGGGTTCCAGGTCATGCCTGCGTCACTCGACTTCCACACTCCTCCGCCGGTAGCGCCGAAGTAGTAAATCGTGGGATCGCCGGCAACTCCCGCTGCAGTTAGCGACCGGCCTCCGCGAAAGGGTCCAATCAAGCGATATTTCATCGCCTTGAATTGCGGGTCCTCGTGTTCATCGGACTCAGCGGTCGTCGTGGTTTTGTCTTCTTCGGGCGCGGCGGTCGGCGATTTCTGTTGCTGCTTCACCGGTTCGCGCTGTGCAACACAGATAAACGGCAAGGCGAGAAGCAGACAAATAGCAAGTATCCGAACATGACCCGGCGTTAACTTGGAAGTACTCATGGAACGGATCCCCCCGTAGAAGTAAATCTTAATCGCGACTGGCAATCATTTTATAGAATTTCGCGCGTGAATGTTTGTCTGCATCATGAACAGCAGTCGTGTGACCGAAGGACACACCGAGGGTTATGCCTCCTTGTCAGCCAGCAGCGCCGCCTTTGCGGCCTTTAATTCTTTTCGCTTTTGCGGATCGACCTTCGGATAGCGAAGCTTCAACTCTTGCAGTGTTTCTACGATCGCGGCCGCAACTATCACTCGCGTGAACCATTTGTTATCCGCGGGCACCACATACCATGGCGCGTCCTTGGTGGCAGTATGGACGATCATTTCCTCGTAAGCCCTGCTGTACTCGTCCCAATACTTGCGCTCCCGCACGTCGTTGGCAGAGAACTTCCAGTTCTTTTCCGGCTGATCCAGACGGTCCAGGAAACGCCGCTTCTGCTCTTTCTTAGAAAGATGCAGGAAGAATTTCCGAACTACGATTCCACTTCGCGTCAGATAGGCTTCAAAATTATTGATGCCTTCGAATCGCTGCTTCCAGATATGTTTATTGACAACCGAATCCGGCAAATGCTCGTTCTTGAGCAACTCCGGGTGTACGCGCACTACCAGCACCTCTTCGTAATACGAACGGTTGAAGATGCCGATTTGACCGCGCTCGGGAAGTTTGACCACGCAGCGCCAGAGCGGGTCGTGATTTAATTCCTCGGTGGACGGAGCTTTAAATGAATGCACCTGACAACCTTGTGGGTTAATTCCAGACATGACGTGCTTGATGGCGCCATCCTTTCCGGCAGCATCCATGGCCTGGAAGGCGATCAGCAGAGCCCATAGGTCCTGGGCGTAGAGCTTATCTTGCAATTCGGCCATCTCGGCGATGCCGCGCTGGAGCAGTTCGGCGGCGTGTTCTTTGGAGTGGAGATGTCCGGTGTCACCCGGGTCAATGTCTTTGAGGCGAAACTTCTTCCCCTCGTCGATCCGATAGGGCCTGACCAGCTTGGCTGCCCAGCTCATTTCGTCCTCCTGTCCCAAATGCCCGTGAGAACGAGTCTAACATCGGTCTCCGCAGCGTTGCCGGGACTTGCACGAATCGATCCCACTCCGACGATTCTGAAACCTGCGCGCGTACCCAGCCATCAAGCTGTTATGCCGCTTCTACCATACATCCGCCCATCGCATGACCGTGACATTCTCTCTATCCGAGACATTTACGCGTACTATGTCCTGAACAGCACGGCGTCTTTTGAGACGAATCCGCCGGACGAGAACGAAATTGCCCGCCGTCGGCAAGACGTGCTAAATCGTAGCCTACCTTACCTGGTTGCTGAGATCGATAGCACGGTCGTTGCCTACGCCTACGCCGTTCCTTATCGTACCCGCGCAGCGTATCGCTTTACGGTTGAAGACTCCGTCTACGTTCATCCGAATCACTTGGGAAAAGGGATTGGCCGTTTACTGTTAGCTGCCCTAATCGATGGATGCGAACAGGCCTGGTGTCGCCAGATGATTGCGGTGATCGGTGGGCAAGACAATGCCGCCTCGGTACGGCTTCATGAAAGCTTGGGTTTCCGCCGCGTGGGTGTCCTGCAATCGGTCGGCTTCAAGTTAGGCGCGTGGGCGGATACGCTGATCTTGCAGCGTTCGCTAGGGGCAGGAGATGCAACTCAGCCCGACGAGCCTCAAGTCTCACCCATGGTGCCATGAAGGCTCTGGCCGGTTTTGAGCACGTAGACCATGTAAAGCACGATCGCCAGATTGATGACCAGGATCGAGATGTGAAGCAGGCTCTGGCGGTGGATCAGCTTGTAAATTTCGAAGGGTAGATACAGCGAGCCCGATATCAGCGCAATCCACTCGGCCCAGGCCCGCGCGTACCACAGGCCGTACGCTTCGACGAAGCGCAGCACCGAATAAGCCCCAGCAACTCCCGCAACTGCCCACAGCTTGGAATCCGTCAAGCTGTCCGACCAATCCAAGAAAACCTGCGCAAAGTGATGGTCAGGGCTGATGTGAAGCAGGCGCAGCAGGCCGTCGGCAATATCCCACGGGTCTTTGCCGACCAGGAACAGCAGCCCGAATGCCGCCGCCAGCACAACCAATCCCTTGGCTAATTCAAAAGAGGCGACGCCGCGCAGCACCTGCAGATTTACATTGTGGTGCCGTGTTTCGACGCTCTGCCCCATGTAACTCATATTCTATTTCTATTATCTTGCGAAAGTCCGGCCATGGCTCTGCGATGCGGGTTTGTAGTTCGAGGTTAGCCGCTTATCATTGCCCGCGCGCCGCGGCCCGTAGTTCCTCGACGATCTCAGCCGCAGCCTTGCTTGCCTCTGCCTGCTGCGAGACATCAAATGAAATCGCTCCCACGCGCGCATGTCCTCCGCCGCCATAGCGCTCGCAGATTTTGGCCAGGTTAACCACCGGCGGCTTCGGCGCCCACGGATTCGACCCCACCGAAACTTTCACACGAAAGCTGCTCTTGCTCAGGCCAACGCTGTAGATCGACGCCGGATGGAGATAGTACGGAATGAACTTGTTGTAGCCCTCGAGTTCATGATCGCTGATGTCGAAGAAAATCGTGCCATCCTCAAGATGCGTGCGCTCCTTTAGCACCGCCAGCGAATGCTGATGCCGCTCCAGCAGAGGCGGCAACAGATCGGCCACAAACGGTTCTTTTAGAATTTCCCCCAGCGGTTTGGTCGCAAGAAAAGGAATCAAACGTGGCACAAAAGCGAAATCCTGCGTCGCCTCAATCACCATCGTCAGCTTCATCGCCGGCTCTTTCATCTCGACTGCAGTTCGCGCGTCCGGATACATCGCCCCATCGATGATGTCGGTCCACTTCACCAAATCCGCCACTGGCTTCGGATCAAAGCCGAAACGCTCTTCGGCAATCGTTGCGATGAAGCTAGTACACGATTTAAAGTCGGGATCGTAGAACTTGCGGTTGCTTTGGTCCTGCTCGAAATGAGCTGCGTCGGCGGGTGTTAGGAATGCGCTTTCATGATGATCGAACCACCAGGTAATCCGCGGCGAGCTGGAGTATTTGAAGTCGACGATAGCGTTCTCCTCGCCGTCGAAGTCTTTTTCGTTGAACAACGCGCCGGCGCGGTGCAGCAAGCCGGAGAAGACAAACTCGACGTTGTTGCGAATGCGCTCGCGATAGAAACGCGAGAACAGCGCTGCCGACGAAGCCCCGTCAAAACACTTGTCGTGGTAAAAAACCCTTACTTTCAAGCCTGCTTCTCCTTCCGAGCCGAGCCAAACAGACTACCGGAAAGTGGCCGGAAGGAAAAGTGGCTATCCGCGTAAGGGAAAATGATCGTCTAGGTTAACCCGCAAGATCTGATTTTGGTCGCCAGACTCTCCACAATCAGGCCAGCCACTGCATACGTCGCGACATTAGCGAGAAGCACCCAGTAGACTCGAATACCGACGTGCAAATGCGCGCCAACAGCTACAATTGGCTGCGTGAAACGTGCGAGAGTGTACAGTAGCATTTCCGCGGATGTGGTCGGAACGAAGGTAGGGAAAGCATATAGCGCCCAGAAGGCAGTGACCAGAAAGCCCCCAGCCGCCCACCGTGCGACTCGGTATCTCATGCCGCCGCCTCCTACAGCCATTGTGACACGTCGAGCTCTACGCTCCCGCCTGTTTCTCCGCCATGTCGCCAATCACCGGCAGCTTGAACATTTGGCCCTGGTAAGCTTTCAAGACCAAAACCAGCCAGATGATGAATCCCGCCAGCGAAATCAACGGCCAGATCAGGATCGTCAGCCAGCCAAAAATTGGGATATGGACGATGATATTCAATACGATCCACAACGCCGTCCACGCCACGGCGAAGAAAATGCACTGGAACGAATGAACTTGCTGCGGTTGTAAGGTTCCATGACCAGAAAGATGATCGCCGGGATGATGGTGACGTAAGCTAACATGCCGGCGACGTTATCGGTCAGTCCGCTGGAAGGGCTCACTGCGACGGCGCCGCCTGCCGGAGCGGCCCCGGCATGGGCGCAAGCCGGGCATGAGGTGGCTCCGGCCGGTATTTGTGCTCCACACGAGCTGCAAAAAGCCATAGCATCCTCCAGACTGCCGGTTCTCACCTCACCAGCAGCGATTCGCTATCTTGACTTTGCGAACTACGCGTGCACTTGCTGCGCACAAGACTACACTTTTTCTGCGAAATGTCCAACAATCGGTAGCCGGAAGAATTCCCCCTGGAAAGCCTTAATCAGCGCCACCAGCCAGAGAATCCACCAGCCCACGAAGGTAACCATTCCTATCAGCCAAGCCACCAGATAGCCAATATGCGGGATGAATCCGAGGAATGAAAAAACGATTCTGAGTACAAGCCCGACCACCACCGCGGCGATCGCAAGGAAAATCGACTGCCAGGAATGAAAGCGAATGAAGGGATTCGCCTTAAAAGGCTTTTTCAGCAGGAAGACGATCGCCGGAATGAATGTAATGTAGGCCAGGGCCCCGGCTATGTTGTCTTTCAGGAATCCAGTCGGGCCCATGGTGGCTGGGGCTGCGATCATCCGGCGGCCGCATCGTGGACAAAACGCAGCAGCATCGGGCATTTCGGCGCGGCATTGCGGACAAGAAATCGACATGTCTAGCGGATTCGCCGCGAATCTTCCTTCCGCCGGCAATCCTCGCACAAGCCGTAAATTTGAAAAGTATGGCGGGTCGTCTGGAAGTTGAATTTGCGGCCGATCTCATGCTCCAGACGGTCTACTTCCTTGGAAAAAAATTCCACCGAACTGCCGCAGGAGGTGCACACCATGTGATGATGGCCGCGGCGGTTGTACTGGTGTTCGTAGCGCGCGATTCCGTCATGAAATGCCACTTCGCTGGCCAGGCCGCATTCGGCCAACAGTTTCAGCGTCCGATAGACCGTCGTAAAGCCAATGCGGGCGTCTTTTTTCTGAACCAGCCGGTGTAATTCGTTCACCGAAAGATGCTCGCGGGTCTCGAGGAATGTCTGCAGAATCGTATCGCGCTGCTCAGTGTGTTTCAGCCCCACGCGCTTGAGATGCTGATGCAGGATTTCCTGAGCCTCGCGCGTCATCTCCCGCGAGATCGTCGGCTGGTCGTCGATGCGTTTCTGCAGCATGCCTCGGGAAAATCATACTTGGGCTCCGCCCAATCCGCCAATCGGGGGAGAGAAAGGGCACAGAGGTCCACAGAATTCTCTGTATGCCCCTGTGCACTATGTGGTTCACAATTCGGCTGAGTTTGTTTTCCCACAGAATCACGACCTAGAATCAAGATTTGCATGTCGACAGTTCCCTCGATTCACTCCCGCCCGAAAAAGCGCTTACAGCGCCTCTGGCTGCTCGCGCCGCTCGTCCTGCTGGTAGCGTTGTGTGGTAGCGGCCTCTGGCTCCATTCCATCGCCCGCTCTGCTCTTCCACAATTGGATGGCAACGTCAGCTTTTCCGGACTCACAACGCCGGTCCCGGTCGTGCGCGATAATCACGGTATCCCTACGATCGAAGCCGCCAATCTGGATGACCTGTTCTTCGCACAAGGGTACGTCACTGCTCAGGACCGCCTTTTTCAAATGGACGCAAGCCGCCGCTACGCCGCCGGAGAACTTGCCGAAGTCGTCGGGGAAAGCCAGATCGAGCACGACCGTCAACAAAGGATCATGGGGCTACGGCTGGCCGCGAGAAAAATCGCCGAAATGCTAACCCCAGAGGAACGTTCGCGCTTTCAGGCCTATGCCCGCGGAGTGAATGCATTCATCTCCTCGCATCGCGACCGCCTGCCGCTTGAGTTTCGCGTTCTGCGTTATGCTCCCCGACCTTGGACGATCGAAGATTCCACGCTGATGGGGGCTTACATGGTGCAGAATCTCAGCACCAGTCCGCGCCATGCCTTGGTTCGCGAAAGAATTCTGGCCAAGCTGGGGCCGGAGCTGACTGCCGATCTCTTTGTAAATTCTTCCTGGCGCGATCGGCCTCCGACGGTATCACGGCAAACCGTTGATCACACCAAGCCGGATCAGGATGAGGAGGACGATGATGACGACGACTCTGACACGGGCAGCGCAGTCACGGGCCTGACAAATCCGCGAGAGCGGTCTCTCCCGCCTTTCGAAAACCGGGCATTTTTCGACGACCCCCCGCTGGTGCTCGGCTCAAACAATTGGGTGGTCTCCGGCGCACATACGGTCTCCGGCAAGCCGCTGCTCTCGAATGACATGCATCTCGGATACCAGATGCCCAACCTCTGGTATGAAGCCCATCTTCGCTGTGCTCGCCAAAATTTCGACGTTGCCGGCGTGACCTTACCCGGTTATCCCTATGTGATTGTCGGCCACAACCAGCGCGTCGCCTGGGGATTTACCAACGGGATGGGAACGGTCATGGATGTTTACATCGAAACCTTCAACTCCGCTGGCCAATACCTCACACCCGGCGGTTGGAAAACTCTTGAACATCGCCGGGAAATCATCCACGTCAAAGGCAAACCGGATGTTGTAATCGATGTTCACACGACGCGTCACGGCCCGATTGTCACCGATCTCCTTCCCGGCGAAACGCGCAAGCTGGCGCTGCGATGGACTTTGTACGACGGCATTCGCAGCCCGTTCTTTGCGGTCGATTCGGCGCAGAACTGGGCAGATTTTCAGCAGGCTTTCGCGCAGTTCGACGCCCCGGGTCAAAACGTGGTCTATGCCGATGTCGATGGCAACATCGGATTTCACGCGACCGGCAAAATTCCTATTCGAGCTTCGGGTGACGGCAGCTTGCCCGAAAATGGCAGCGACAACGCCCACGAATGGACCGGTTACATTCCCTTCGACAAACTTCCCAATGTCTACAACCCGCCGTCTGGGATCATTGCAACCGCCAATGGTCGCATTGCTCCCAAAAAGTACCCGTATTCAATGAGCACGGAGTGGGAAGCCCCGTGGCGGACGGAGCGCATTTATCGCGCACTGGATTCTGGACGAAAATTCTCCGCCGCCGACATGCTTGCGCTGCAAACTGATGTTTATTCTGAACTCGACCGCCTTTTTGCCGACAAATTTGTTTATGCAGTTGACCATGCGAGCAAGCCTTCCACCCGTGCCAAGGCCGCAGCCGAAATTCTTCGTGAATGGGATGGCCGAATGACAGCCGACTCGCCCGCGCCGACCATCGCCGTTCGTTCGCGCGTGGAATTGAAGCGCCTGCTGCTCGAACCGAAGCTGGGAGCGGCGCCCCAAGATCCCAAACAGGAGGAAGCTACGCTCAACTGGAAAAGTTACCAGTGGATGATGGAAACCGTCTGGCTGGAGAACGTTGTTCAGCACCAGCCGAAACGATGGTTGCCGGAAAAATTCGCCGATTATGACGAGTTGCTGACCGCTGCGGTCGAAAGTGCCGTGAACGATCCGGCTGCACCTCAGGATCTAAATTCCTGGATATGGGGAAAATTCAATTCGCTCAAAATTCAAAACCCTGTGCTTGGCAGCATTCCACTACTGTGTCGCTGGACCGGTCCGGGAGTTCGTCAGCAATCCGGAAGCCCGTTTACTGTCAAAGCCGTCGCGCAAGCTCACGGGCCGTCCGAAAGAATGACCGTCGATCTCGCCAATCTGGATCAATCAACGTTCAATTTGGTGACGGGCGAGGCTGGAAACTTCTTAAGCCCGTATTACATGGATCAATGGAATGCGTGGTATCAGGGTTTCACATTCCCGTGGCCGTTCTCGGCGGAAGCGACAAAGAGTACGGCCGTACATCGGTTGGAGTTGGAACCCAAACGTTGAACCTTGGCACGGGCGGGACGCTCGCGCCCACATCGTAGCGTCGGCCGAAAGTCTCTCTTCAAATCCTCTCCCAAATGGTAAGATTCCAGCCCTGAGGCTGAATTATGACCCTGATTCCGCAATTCGCCGCAGTGCTTCTACTGAGCGTTTGTACCTGCGCGCAGACCTATACCTATAGAGTGGCTCTCGGGACGAGTGGGCGTAACGGGGGGGCGCCAATCTCGGCGGTAACCATTGTGGGAGCCAGAGGTTACGGGAGCGCAGCGGCTGGCAATGGTTATCTTTACCAGGCGCAAACTTCCGGTGTCAGCCCGGAGACGGGTTGCTGCGCAAGCAACGCGGCATTGGCAGTCGATTCAAGTGGCAACCTCTACGGAGAGGATGTCAACGCACGCCACGCATTCGGCCGAGTCTTCGGGGTGAAGACCGGCTTCAAATGGGTCGAAAAGGACCTTTATGATTTCACTGGCAATGACGGACTGGTCTGGGCAGGGAGTTTCCCTTCAGGGGCGCCTATCACCGAATCTCCTGTGACCCTAGATGCCTCTGGCGACATCTGGGGTGTGACTTACGGCGGAGGACCATATTCGTGCGACAACGTCATCGATCTTTCGACATGTGGTGTGATCTTCGAGCTAACCAATAACCAAGGTGTTTGGTCGGAAAGCCTGATTCACGCCTTCTCTGGACCTCCAGATGGCGCGCAGCCAGTTGGCGGCTTAACTTTTGATCCGATGACAGGCACTTACTACGGCGTGACCCAATACGGCGGCGATCCGGTCTGCAACTGCGGCACGGTGTTTCAGTTGACTCCGAATGGAGACGGTACTTGGAGCGAAAACATTATCTATACCTTCGAGGGCACGGGCGCAGGTCAACCAGCCGGCGGACTCACGTTGGACGCTCAGGGGAATCTATACGGCGCTTTCTTTGGAAACCTTAGTTTCTTCCCCGGCGAGATCTACGAGATTTCCCAAGGACAGTTCTCGATCCTCTATTTCTTCAGCGGCTCCTCGGACGGGGCAAATCCCAATGGATCGCTGGTGTTCGACTCCTTCGGCAACCTTTGGGGAACAACCTACGCGGGCGGCGCCAATAAACTGGGCACCGTTTTCTACCTCAGCCCATCGGAAAATGGCTGGCAGGAGACGGTTCTCCACAGTTTTCAGGGCTTGAACGGCAGACCTAGCGACGGCCAGAAACCAAACACGGGGCTAAGTATCGACCAAGCAGGGAATCTCTGGGGGACGACCCCAACCGGGGGCGACAACCGTGACGGAACCTTTTACGAGGTCACGGTCACCAAGTGACCATAGACTCAGATAATCTATAACTCAGGGGTGCTGGCTACATCGCAACGACGCCCACCCATCTCGAAATGGGCTGCGTTCCGGATTTAGGGGCATGAATCAACGACGCAGGCTCGTGCGCGCGGGAAATAATTAATTGACATTCTCCGCGCCGCTGCGCTCCGCCTGCACGGGCGAAACGCTCGCGCCTACATCGCCTACGCAGTCACCCCAACGTTCTTCCGCTCCCGCTCCTTCAAATATCTTGGCAGCGCATCTTGCCATGACGGAATCGACAACCCCACACTCCGCAGCTTCGCCTTGCTCAAGACTGAATACGCCGGCCGCTTGACCGGACTGTAGAAGTCCGACGTCTTGCACGCCGACAGATTCGCCTTCACTCCCGCGAACTCGAAAATCTGCCGCGTGAACTCGTACCACGAGCACTGCCCTTCGGAACTCAAGTGATACAGACCGAAGTTCCCGCTCAGCACCAACTTGCGAACGGCTTCGGCAAGGTCGACCGTGTACGTCGGTGTTAGAACCTGATCATCAACAACTTTGATAGGATCGCCCGCCAATGCCTTCTTCAGCATATTTTCGACAAAGTTTCCGCCCTTGCCGCTGCTGCCCGCAATGCCGTAGAGCCCGCACACCCGCAGCACAAAATAGCGATCGGTGTTGTAAGCGATAAGTTCCTCGCCCGCGACCTTCGAAACGCCGTAGACATTCAGCGGCGCTGGACGGTCCGCCTCTTCGAACGGCTTGTCGTGCGCGTATCCGCCAAAGGCATAATCGGTACTGAAGTGCACCAGCACCGCGCCCGACTTCTGGCACGCCACCGCGAGCCGCATCGGCGCGCTGGCATTTACCTGAAACGCCAACTCCGGCTTCTTCTCACACTCTTCCACTTTGTGAAATGCCGCGGTGTTGAGCACGACTTCCGGCTTCTCGGCGGCAAGCAATTCGCCAACTTTCGCCTCATCGCACACGTCCACCTGAGCGTGCGTGAGGGCGACCACGTTGTCTCCCGCCGCGCGAAATATCTTATTGAGATCGCTTCCTAACTGCCCGTTGGCGCCGAATAGTAGAACTTTCATCGCGCCACCTCGGCTGCCCCGCGCATCTTGCCTGCCTTGATCAGCTTCAGGGTTTCGATGTTGTAATACTGTGGATTGTCCCAGTCTTTGAAGTTGTCCATGTTTTCAATGAGATTTTTCACGATGCGTTTCACGTCGTGATGAGGATGAAAACTCAAGATATTTTCCGCGTTCTGAATGCTGACTTTGTAATTGCGATAATCCTTCTTATCCAGAATCTGTAGCGATACTTTGATCGCCAATTGCTCCTCGATTGTATTTTTAACCAGGTCTCCAACTTCACCCACCGTGTAATTTCCCGAAGCAACATTAAATATGCCGGAGATTCTCTCGCTCGCCTCAATCGCCCGCACATAAGCATTCACGGCATCTTCCGTACTGATAATCGGCCGCCAAATCGCCGGATTATTCACCGTGATCTCACCATTGCGCATGGCGTCTTTGAACATCGTATTAATCACGAGATCGAGCCTCATACGCGGGCTGTAGCCGCAGACCGTTCCCATGCGCAGCGAGATAACCGACAAGTGATCGGTCCTCAAATTCATTACCGCCTGTTCGCCCTGCAACTTGGATATTCCATAAGCATGTTTGGACGACGCTGGCCGCGTCTCATCGAACAACTCGTTATCGGTATATCCGTAGACGGTGCATGAATTCGCGTAGATGTATCTTTTCACCTTCGCTTTTTGCGCGACATAGGCGAGATAGGCAGGTGCGGCAGCATTGAAAGTAAAGTTCTCGCCCGGTGCATACTCCGCCATGGGATCGTTACTGAGTCCGGCCAAAAACAGTACCTGCTCATATTTCTCAAGGTCAGGAATGCCCAAATCGAAGATGTCCTTGTGAATGACGCCAATTTCTCTCGGCAGATGATTCCCGAACCAGAACAGGTCCACCACATCGACTTCATAGCCGCGTTCCAGCAGTTTCGGCCCCAGAACGGAGCCGATGTACCCTGCTCCTCCCGCAATCAGAATCTTCATTGCTCCTTATTTCTCCTCGCTTCCCACTCGCAGTCTGATTGTAACAAGCTTTCTGCGGTGAACTGGCCGTGCTCCCTGAGACTCGAGATTTCCACAGCCCGGCCAGCGTTGGGTGTCCTAGTGCACAGAACTACGGTTACGAACTATGACACGATCATGGGGACAGGTTTGCTTTGGGCCAAGGTACACGGTACAAATGTGGCTCCAAATCGACCGTTTGGTGGGGGCAACCCCACACTTTGGTGGCTTGACGCACAGACGGACGGCAGGTGAAAATGATTTCACTTTTCGCGCTGCTTCCAGCTTTCAGTCAGGCCTTACAGTTTTCAAACCGTCTACGAGACCGTCGGGGAACGCTTGTCAAATTCGTTTGTATCGGGGTCGCTGTGAATATTCATCGCCAGTGGTTTGTTCTCTTACTGTACATAGTTCTGTACCCAGCCGCTTCCGCTCAGCTGAGGCCGTCTAAACTCACGGATTTACCCTCGGCCGCTCAATCCAATATTTCTGCCACACTCGGAAATCGCATCTCGGGCTATGACGCCATCCGCCTTGCCGATCATTTTCGCGCTGAAAATCCGCAACATGACTTGTCAACAGACTTTACCGGCGATGGCGTGACCATTCATTCCCACGCGGCAACTTGGGGAATGCATGTTTCGGCTTACGGACGCGGTGATATTCTCAAGGCCGCTGCTGCCGCCACGCCAGAAGCCGACGCCAATCGAATTCAATACAGCCGGGGAGATTTAACCGAGTGGTATTTGAACGGGCCACTGGGTCTGGAGCAAGGTTTCACTCTCACCCAGCGGCTCGGCAAATCCAATCGCGGGCCGCTCGCTATCGAATTGACCTTGAGCGGGAATCTTAAAGCCGCGGTGGCGGACGCCAAGTCGCTCTCTTTGATCAGCAACGACGGCAAACGGTACCTTAGCTACGCCGGGCTTTCCGCAAGCGATGCCGATAATCGCGAACTCCGCGCATGGCTGGACTTACGAGGCAATCGGCTGCGCATCCATGTCGACGATCGGACGGCTCGCTATCCAATAGTGATCGACCCTTGGGTCCAGGTCGCCGAAGTCTCTGCTTCCGATGGTGGGAACTCAGACGAGTTTGGCTGGTCCGTGGCAGCCGGCAACAACGTGGTGGTCGTCGGCGCGCCGTTTCACACCGTCGGTTCAAATGTCGAGCAGGGTGCGGCTTACGTGTTTGTGGAAGCTGGCAGCGGCTGGGCCAATATGACCGAAACGGCTGAACTCACCGCGTCTGACGGCGTCGCCGATGCCTACTTCGGCAACTCGGTCGCGATTGACGGCAACACGATTGTTGTTGGCGCGCCGGGCACAACCATTGGCGGGAATCTGCGCCAGGGCTCGGCTTATGTTTTCGTCGAGCCGGCGCAAGGCTGGACGAACATGACCGAAACGGCCGAACTAGCCGCCTCAGATGGCTACGTCGGTGACAACCTCGGAAATTCCGTCTCCATCAGCAACAACACTATCGCCGCTGGGGCCCCCTACGCGAGCGTGGGAAGCAATTACGAGCAGGGCGCAGCTTACGTATTTGTGCAGCCTGCGAATGGCTGGACGAACATGACGCAGACCGCCAAGTTGACGGCGTCCGACGGGGCCTCAGGCGACATTCTTGGCGTCGCCGTCAACATTAATGGCAGTACGGTTGCTGCCGGAGCTTCCGAAGCAACTGTGGACGGCTACCCCAGTGCAGGCGCCGCTTACGTCTTCGTTGAGGGCAATAACGGCTGGAGCGATATGACCCAAACCGCCAAACTCACCGCCACCGATGCCGCCATCGATGACTACTTTGGCAGTGCGATCGACATGACAAACAATACCATCGTGGTCGGCGCTCCCAGCGACTTCTCTGGAGCCGTCTACGTCTTTGTGCAACCACCGAACGGGTGGGCGAACATGACTCAAACCGCGGAGCTCACGCCCTCCGTTACCACCACAGAGCTTTTACTGGGCTCTTCCGTCGCCATCAGCACCAACATCGTCGTTGGCGGCGCGGTCGCCGCGGGAGTTGGTCAAAATCAGAATCAAGGCCAGGTCCTGGTTTTTGTCCAACCACCTAGCGGATGGAAAAACATGAACCAAACCACTCAGCTGTTTTCACAGGACGGCGCTGCCGGCGATGCCTTCGGTCACTCGATTGCGATTGGCGGCAACGCTGGCATCGCAGGCGCTCCCTTTCATATGAACGGTAGCGGTGCCCAAGGCCTCGGATATGTTTTTCAGGCTTTAAATTCGCGGCCCCACCTCACTTCGCTGTTGCCCAACAACACGGACGCGGGCGGACCCGGCTTCACCCTTACAGTGAATGGCTCCAACTTTGTTCCTGACACGACCGTGGAATGGAACGGTTCTCCGCGGAGCACGACTTTCGTTAGCTCTACTGAAGTGCAGGCCACGATCCTCGCTTCCGACATTGCTCAACCTGGACGGTTCAAAGTCACCGCCGTGAATCCTCCACCCGGCGGGGGAACGTCCAGCGCTCTGATTTTCACTGTCAATAATCCCGTCCCATCGATGCAATCCATCGACCCGGATAGCGCAATCGCCGGCGGACCTGCATTCACGTTAACTGTGATGGGATCGAACTTCGTGACCAATTCCAAAGTGGAGTGGAACGGGGCGCAATTATCGACAACCTACGTTAGTAATACCAAGTTGACAGCGCTGGTTTCAGCCCGCGATATTAGTGCAGCAGGTACGATTCCAGTAACTGTGTTCAATCCCGCTCCTGGCGGAGGTACGTCGAATGCTATCCAATTCACGATCGACAATCCGGTCCCGAATCTAACTGAACTCATTCCCAGCAGTATCAAAGCCGGTAGCCAGGCGTTCACTTTAACTATCGAAGGCAGCGGCTTTGCCTCGACCGCACAGGCCTATTGGAATGGCAACGCCCGCCAGACAACCTACTTGGGTCCGCAAAAGCTAAAGGTCGCAATTCTTGCCTCCGATGTGCAATCGCCCGGGACTGCCCAAGTAACGGTAGGCAATCCGCAGCCGGGCGGTGGGCTCTCGAACCCACTGACTTTCACCATCAAGCAGTGAGCCGAAGGGGATGCGGGCTAACAGAAGTTCGCTAACAAAATGGGCGCGGCTTACGCCGCGCCCAAACTTAGAGACGATCCAGCTCAGTGAGAATAGGATGTGATCGACTCCAAGGCATCGCCGTTGGGATCGATAAACGGAGAGTGGGGCGCCTCGACCGCGCAGCCTGTCGTCGAGTCCACCTGCAGCAATGCAATGTAGGAGTCCGTCGATCCAGTGCTGAGAAATCCTTCGGACATATACAGCCCCCCACCTGAACCGGAATTTGCTGCCGTGGCTACCTGCGAGACATACGTCCAGTTCGTGTTGTATCCATGCAGGCTGGTAAGACAAGGGTTGGGGTACGTGATGACTCCGGTCGTTGCGTCGAAGGCAACCGTGGTTTCCTGCCCGGAGTAACTATCGGCAACGTAGATGAAGCGGTTGTCCGGGCTGAGCGCAATGCCGTTGGAGTCGATCCCGTCTCCAAGGCTGCCCGTGCCACCGTAGGTCGTCGTAGGCGCCAGTGCTCCGTTCGAGCCGATATTTGCCACGTCGAGTTGAGTATTGTTGGAGAGCGAGAAATCGCCGAAAATCGCCCACTGCCCATTGGACGAGATCGCGACGCTTCCCGCAGAGGCCCCAGCTCCCACCCCGCTTCCTGAAATGGTCTCCTGGTTAATTAAGGAGATGTTGCCGCCGCCAATCGCATAGGATCCCACCGAGCCATCGCCGTAGGCGACGACCAGATATTTTCCGTTGGGGGTCGCGGCCATTCCGTCGATCTCCCCGCCGTTAAGTCCGGTCGTACCCGTTATGTGCGTCACAAAGGTCAGTGTGCATCCTGAGCCGATCTGCCAGACGCCGATGCTGGGCGCGATGTTAGCACCATTGCCGGTGTAATTCGCATAGAGATAACTACCGGAAACCGTGATTCCGATTCCGTCAGAGCTGCCGGCATCGCCATCGGGAGAGAAATAATCGCTTACCAGAGCAAGATAGGGTTTACTGCTAATGACCTTTAACGCAGCGACGTCGCCCGAATCCTCGTCACCCGCGAACACGCAAGTGCTGGACCCGTCCCGAGTGATTGATTGCCTCACCTGGCCGAAGTATCCTCCACCGGCGCCTTCTCCTCCGGTGTTGACCGTGCTCACACTGACGAGCGCAGTGCCCGAAACTTCGTAGATGGAAAGACTGTTTGTGGGAAAGGCATTATTGTTGCCGACTACATAATAATGAGTAGCCGCAAACGCGCTGCCTGCACCAACCGCGACAAGTAAGCCGATTAGTGTTACCGCTGCCAGTGTTCTCGAAATGCACGTCATAATTTTCCTTCACCCTCCGGATTTAACTGCATCGTGTGAATGGACGGCTGACTACTGGGACCACCCAAGCGACCAAGACAAGACATGATTTCCCGCTTATGACTTAGAATTGGCCTCACTCGATTGGCAGGCATCCTAGCATCAGAAAGACTCCAGAAAAAAGAGACTTTCGGCCCATTTTTCCCGGGCGGGTGCCCCAGAGCCCGTTGGAAGAGCAGAAGAAGAATTCGACGAGCGTATTCGTGGGCTCACATTGAAAATGCGCCATCATGTCGACCCCCTCCGCGAATTGTTTACAATCAAATCGACGCCTGACGCCCGGGTGGCGAAACTGGCAGACGCACGGGACTTAAAATCCCGAGTTCCGAAAGGGACGTACCGGTTCAATTCCGGTCCCGGGCACCACATTCGGGCTCACTCGATCGTTCGCACAACTGTTCGGCTTTCACAACGCTCCGTTTCCTCCACAAGGCCAAAAGTCTCTATAAACTTCCCCGCCACTGTTGCTAGCATGTCTGTCACAGCAGTGAACTTCATACCAATCCCAGCCTCTTCAGTCTAGAAAGGACAGAACGGAATGATTCGCTTTTGCAACACCATGTTAGCGGCAACCTTGCTCAGTCTCTCCCTGCTTGTCATCACAAGTAACTCGGCGGCACAGGATTATGTCGTCGGCAACAACGACGGCTATCCGACCAATACAGTTTCCGTTTTTGAGGTTTCCGGCGCTTCGTTGATTAACGTGACCGCGGTCGAAACCGGTGGGGAGGGTCTCGGCGGCGGTCGTTTTTCTTCCGTCACTCAATCGATTGCGCAGGATGGCAAGAACACCTGCGTCTTTGTGGGCAACGGTTACTCGAGCAATATATCCGCCATGAAGGTGATCGATGCCAAGCCCTACTTGCAACTCGTTAATACCTATTCGTCGCCCAGTGGTGGCTCGGGCCAGTACTTCGGAATCGGGATCACGGTATCGAACGGATATCTCTATGCCAATAACACCGGCAACGGCTCGACTATTTCACCCGACATTGACGTCTGGCAGATTACTCCGGGCTGCACGCTGGCTTATGCGAGCTCGTACCCGGACACCTATGGGCTCGGGGATGGAATCATTGACGGCATGGCCGTCACACCGAATGGAAAATATCTGGTGGTGGCCTACGGGGACGGCTCGGTCGGATCGTACGCCATTGGCGGTGGCAGCATCGCGCTCGTGAGCCAGGAACTGATCGCCGGACGCGGCGTTGGCCAAGGTGCATACGCCGGAAGCGTTGCTATCTCTTCCAACGGAAAGTGGGCAATTTTCGGTGACTTCTCGCCGTTCAATACGACGCAATTCGATGTGGCCGGTATCGGCTCGAACGGGGTACTGGCGCCGACGACGACGTATGGAGGAACCGGCAGTCTAGGAGAAGGATTGCAGACGAACGGCATCTCGCTTAGTCCCAATAACCAATTTATCTACTCCGTAGACACGGGCAGCGGGCAAGAAACCACCGTGGCCTTCGATTCCACCACCGGAGTCATTACCTATCCGAATAACTGCCTGCTCGATCTGAAGGGTTATAACACGGAGTGGAGCTACGCTTCCCAGTCGGCGGTTGTTGCCAATAGCGGATCGGGCGGAGGAATTTATATCTCCGAAGGTTTTCTGTCCGGCTCGCAGAATTCCTACATCGCGCTGCTCGGCGTGAACTCGAAGACCGGGTGTGTAACCGAGGCTCCGCACTCTCCGTTCGCCGATGCCAACGGAAACGCGCTGCAGTCGATTACGTCGTATTCGCGGTAAGGACCAATTACTAATACTAATAAAGTGGCGCCCGCGAGAGTGGGCGCCATGGCCTTCTTGCCCAGTGATTCACGATGTAATCATCGGTTAGATTCAGCGCAGCACGCCCTTCATCCGACTCCCTGAGTTCCAACTCCCCAGCCATTAAACTGATGTAGATAGTGCCAGACCAAACGACAAGTCGGCGCCCAGGAAGAGGAATGAATTTCCGGCGGATTGCGCGGGCGCTGCAGCACCGCAATTACCGCCTCTTCTACGGTGGCCAGGGCATTTCGCTCATCGGCACCTGGATGACCCGCGTAGCCACGGGCTGGCTGGTCTATCGGCTGACTCATTCCGCTTTCCTGCTTGGCCTGGTCAGCTTCTCCAGCCAGATCCCGATTCTCTTCCTCGGCCCCATTGCCGGCGTCTGGGTCGATCGCCTGAACCGGCATCGCGTTTTACTCGTCACGCAAATCTTATCGATGTTCCAATCCTTCGCGCTCGCTGGCTTAGCTCTCACCGGCGTAATCACCGTTGTGCACATCATCTTATTAAATCTCTTTCAAGGCGCAGTCAACGCTTTTGACATGCCAGCGCGGCAGGCCTTCGTCTTTGAGATGGTGGAGACCCGCGAAGACCTGCCGAATGCGATCGCGCTGAATTCGTCATTGGTGAATGCCGCGCGCCTCATCGGTCCTTCCGTCGCCGGCCTGTTGATTGCCGCCGTCGGGGAAGGCTACTGCTTCCTGCTCGATGGAATCAGCTACATGGCGGTGATCGCTTCCCTGCTCGCCATGTCGCTCGTGCCGTGGAAACCGCGAGCGCACGCCAGCGTCGGTTCGGAACTGCGGGAAGGCTGGGATTATGTCCGCGGCTTTCAGCCGATTTGGTCGATCCTGTTGCTACTTTCGCTGGTGAGCCTGGTCGGCATGCCTTACACGGCCTTGATGCCGATTTTCGCCGGCAGCATCCTGCGTGGCGGTGCGCATACGTTCGGTTTTCTGATGGGCGCAGTCGGTGTTGGCGCGCTGATTGGCGCCGTGACTCTCGCGGCGCGACGCACCGTACTCGGCCTTGGCCGCCTGCTCGCCATTACTGCGGCCGGCTTTGGCGCATCGCTCATCGCTTTCTCCGCGTCGCATCAGCTTTGGCTGTCGCTGCTATTACTAATCGTGACCGGCTTCTGCTTCATGCAGCAGATGGCCTCAAGCAATACTGTCCTTCAAACCATTGCGGAGGATGAGAAACGAGGCCGTGTAATGAGTTTTTACGCGATCTCGTTTCAGGGCGTCGCTCCATTTGGCAGTTTGATCGCTGGCGCCGTCGCGGCTCGCATCGGCGCGCCGTATACGCTGATGGCGGGTGGAGCGATCTGCATCGCAGGCGCGTTGATTTTCGCCTCGCAGTTACCAGCCCTGCGCAAACTGGTTCACCCAATTTACGTCCAGATGGGAATTCTTCCGGAAATCGCCAGCGGGCTAAACGCCGCGTCGGTTTTGCAGCAACCTCCGGAAGAATAACCCGGATGTACGAACTGACTGAAATTCGGCAGGTAATAACTTTTCCCGGCCTCGACGTGCACTTCGCACATTTCTGTGCATAATCATGCCATGGCACAGTTGGAGAATTTTCGGCTTAAAGTGTTTCGTGCCGTCGCCCAACATCTTAATTTTCGCAAGGCTGCCGAACATCTTTTCTTGACCCAGCCTGCGGTAACGTTACAGATCAAGGCCCTCGAGAACGAACTTGGCGCTCGCCTTTTCGACCGCTCTGCCAGCCGCATCTCCCTAACCCAACAAGGCATGACCCTTCTCGACTACGCCAACAAACTCGCGGCGCTTGCCGCCGAAGCCGAACGTGAACTCGGCACCCACGACGGCAAGATCTCCGGCGAATTGTCGCTTGGCGTCTCCACAACCATCGCGCAATATGTGCTTCCCCGGCTGCTTGTTGCCTTTCTCGATCAGCATCCTCGCGTACAGTTCTCCCTGCATAGTGGCAACACCGAGGAAATTGTGCACCTCTTGCTTGATAACAAAGTCGAGGTCGGCCTTATCGAGGGTCCGGCGCGCCAGCGCGGGGTACACACGGAACCTTTCATGCAAGACGAACTGGTTGTGATTGGCGCGCGAAATTTCGAGGCCGATCATTTGTCGCGCACCCAATTCCTCGCGCTTAACTTGCTTATGCGTGAACAAGGGTCCGGCTCCCGCTACGTGGTTGAGACCGCACTCGAACGCGCCGGCTTCAAACTGAAGTTGTTCGAGAAAGTGATCGACCTCGATTCCACCGAAGCCATCAAGTCTGCCGTCGAAGCCGGTCTCGGCGTCGGAATCGTTTCCCGCTGGGCAATCTTGAAAGAGTTGGAATTAGGCACGCTGAGAATAGTCGAGGTCAGCGCCCTGCGCATTACGCGTCACTTCACGCTGGTTTCCCGCACCGGACCCCAGCTGATAGGGCCGGCCGGCGCGCTGCGCGCCTTCACTCTGGAACGCGCACACTTGCTCGCGGATCTCGGAAAGCCTCACCCAGCAAGCGTTTCCACCCGATAAGCGGAATTAATCTCTAATGACAATTACTGCTTGGACGCCGGCCCTGTCCCTCCGCCACACTGCGCAGAATGAGCAAAAACATATTTTTTGTGGCATTGATTCTCTGCGCCAGCGGCTTGATCTCTCCACCCTTCGCACTCTTGGGAGGACTTATTTATGGCTTCACTTTGCCTCATCCCTTTCATGTCGAGAGCAAGCGCCTTTCGAAATTCTTACTGCAAGCGTCAGTTGTAGCTCTGGGCTTTGGCATGAATCTGCATGAAGTGGTTCACGCCGGGCGCTCTGGGTTTGTCTACACGGCGGCTAGCATCACCGTTGCCATGTTGCTTGGACTTGGACTCGGCTATCTCATCAGCGTCGGGACAAAAGCTGCGTTTCTCATCAGCGCGGGCACCGCAATTTGCGGTGGAAGCGCCATCGCGGCGGTCGGCCCCATTGCGGAAGCCAACGAAGAAGAAATGGCGGTCGCGCTCGGAACGGTGTTCATTCTTAATTCTGTCGCGCTGTTTCTTTTCCCCGCGATCGGATATCTGTTGCACCTCAGCCAGGCGCAGTTCGGCCTCTGGTCAGCGCTGGCCATTCACGATACCAGTTCCGTGGTGGGCGCGGCCGCTAAGTACGGTTCTTCGGCATTGGCGATTGCGACCACAATCAAACTAGCTCGCGCGCTCTGGATCGTTCCGTTATCTTTCGTTACTGCTCTCACCCTGAAATCGAAAGCCCGCATCCATTGGCCCTGGTTTATCTTGTTTTTCTGTTTCGCTACCGTGCTGAACACGCTTCTACCGGTGTTCGGTAGCGCTTTCATGGCGCTGAATCACCTCGGCAAAATCGGACTCACGGCGACGCTATTTCTAATCGGAACCGGCCTCAACAAGCAAACCCTGCAGAGCGTCGGATTCCGTCCACTGCTGCAGGGACTCGCTCTTTGGATGATCGTGGGCATCGGTTCGCTCACGCTCATTTGTTTGGGTTGGATTCACATTTAACCAGCTCAGAATCCAAAGCCTTCGGTCGCACCTCACTCTCATCTGTGCGCGCCATCACTGCGCAAGTACTTGCCTCGGCTTTTAATGGTCTGGTCAACGGACCAGCGCCTTGTGGCACGCAGACCACTACTGCCCATACGTTGGCCTGGCTTGGTCATTATCAAGCGCGCCGGCGCGCGCCTTGCACGCGCCGGACTAAAACTGCGCACTTGCAAAGGGCCGTAACGAAAAGTTTCAAGAAAACGGAGGTTGCCACATGGGCCAGTTATTCGCGGTTGAAGTCATCTACCGTGGGGTCTTTCAAAAGACTCTGGCGAAAAATATCACGCGCGACATCGTTCTCGCCGCGCATAACGAAGGAAAACTCGGCATCTCGTTCGGCCGGTACGGCGATGCTCCCGAGCGCAACGGCATTCCGGCAAAAAGTTTCGCAATTGTTGCCGGCGACGAGCAGACCCTAGAAGCCGGCATGGCGCAATACGAACCCAAGCAAGTCGATCTCACCGTGGTTCTCGACGACACCCTTTGCAAAGGCGCGGAATCCTGGGCCTGGTACGGTCTTCAGCCCGCGCATCACGCGCTGAAACCTGGCGCAACGTTGATTGTTGTCTCGCAGCAAGACGCGCCCGCGCTGCTCAAGACAATCCATCGCCGCGAGGATCCTTACAAACTGGCAGTGCTGAAAGGCATCACCAGCTTCTCCGGCATGTGGGTCTACAAAGATGATCACACCGACGTTCGCGTGCTCGGCGCAATCGTCAAAGCTCTCCCTCAACTGTTCAGCTTCAAGTCACTTGAGAAGTTCATCAACGAAAAGCTGAAGAATTCCCTGAAGCTGACCTCGGCAAAGAATGCGTTCGATCGTTTCACCGCAATCGATGTGAAACCGGGACAGGGCAATCCGGAAGATCTCTTCAAATACGACCTGCCCAAGTGGGAAGACATGCGGCTGGGCGTTTCGATCAAAGGGCAACCGCAAGGTGGTCCATATCCCGACCCTGTCAGCAAGGAAAAGGGCGGCTTCCGTCCCGTGCGCAATGAGCTCTTCAAAAAGTACTCGACTCGCACTCTGCGACCGGTGGTGAACTTCTCCACCTGCACTAAGTGCACGCTGTGCTGGCTGAATTGCCCAGATGCTTCCTTCGACGTGACTTCCGAAGGCACCTATGACGCGAACCTCGAAGCCTGCTGCGGTTGCGGCATCTGCGAAGCGGTTTGCCCGGTGAAAGATTGCATCACCATGGTGAATGAATCTGAGTTCACCGACAACGACAGCCAGTTCGCCAAGTATCGCAAAAATCACGACGCTTACCTGAAGTGGCTGGAGAAAACCATCAAAACCGCCGAACCCGTCGAGAAGCGCTCGCAGGGCTTCCGTTATCGCGGCCAATATGAAGAACAGGTTCCTGAAGCTCTGGAAGTTGCAAAAGGCTGAGAACCGGACAAGGAGAGACAAATGGCAACACTTACCGCACCTGTAGAAGAAAAGAAAAAAGTCCTCGAGCAGGAAGCCTTGATTACCGGCGCCGAAGCCATTGCAATTGCCTGCAAGTTGGCCAACGTGGATGTAGTCACGGCTTACCCGATTCGTCCTTATGACACGGTCATGCAATACATCAGTCAGTTGGTAGCCGATGGCGAAATGGATTGCGAATACATCGTGGCCGAAGGCGAGCACTCACAATTCGAAATCGTCAAACATGCCTCGGTCTGCGGCGCCCGCGTATTTTGCGGTTCGAGCGGCGTGGGCTGGATGTATGCCATGGAAGCGCTGACGGTCAGTCCTGCGTTGCGCGTGCCCATGGTTTGCATGGTCGGCAACCGGGCGCTCGATGATCCCGGCGCATTCGGAGTCGAGCACAACGACGCTCTTGCCGTCCGCGACCTGGGCTGGATGCTCAATTGGGTCGATAGCGCTCAGGAGGCGCTCGACACCGCGCTGATTGCGTATCGTGTGGCGGAAGACCGCCGCATCTTTGTTCCTTGTGCAATCAGCTGCGATGGCGCATTCCTGACGCACTCGCAATCGTTGGTGAACATTCCAACCGCCGAGCAGGTCAAGAAGTTCCTGCCTCGCTATAACCGCGGCGATCTTCTGCTGCATCCCGACAACGTGATTTCAGTGGCCCCGCAGGCCAACGAAGACTGGGTCATGGAGATTCGCCGGCAGAACTTCGGAGTCACGGAGATCGCATGTGACGTCATCCGCGAAGTCTACGCCGACTTCGAGAAGACCTTCGGCCGCAAGTACGGCAATCCGTTCTTTGAGGAATACATGACAGAAGACGCGGAAGTCGTTCTGCTGGGAATGGGAACACTTTCGACTCCGGTGCGCGTGGCCATCCGCAAGATGCGCGAGCAAGGCAAGAAAGTCGGCTTCGTGCGGCTGCGCTGGTTCAGGCCATTTGCTGGTCCGGAGATCGCCAAGTGCCTCGATCGCTTCAAGGCGATTGCAGTCATCGACCGTGACTTCTCCTTCGGGTCGCCCAATCTTAGTGGAGTGGTCGCGACCGAAGTTCGTTCGGCGATGTACACCGGCGCCAGCACCAGACCTCCAGTGCTGGGCTTCATTTGCGGGCTTGGCGGACGCGAAGTCACCGTGCCCGATGTGGAGAAGATCACCGAGTCGGTCTTCGCCGCTGCCAAAGGGAAAACGCAACCTCTGACTCAATGGATCGGGCTGCGGGGGTAAGCGTCGCGTGACGCATACCCAGAGCCGGAAAGGAAACGACAAAAATGAGCACAACTTTCATAGATGAGAAACCGACCCAAACGCTGGAACCATTCAAAGGAGTCAAGAAGGTTCCGCACGAGGAGTACTACACCGCCGGTCACCGCACGTGTCAGGGCTGCGAGTCTGCGCAAATCATGAAGCTGATGGCCAAGGCCGCTGGTCCCAGAACGATTGTTCTGGGCGCCACCGGGTGCATGTACGTGGCCAACACCTCGTACTATTCAACTCCGTGGGGCGTTCCCTGGATGCACACCCAACTGGGCAGCGCCGGATCGGGCGCACTCGGTGTTGCGGCCGCATTGCGCGCTCAAATGCGCAAAGGCACGATGAAAGACGAGCCAATCAATGTCATCGCCTTCTGCGGTGACGGCGGCGGCGCGGACATGGGCCTCGGAGCAATCTCCGCCACCATGACCCATCCCGATTACAACCTGCTGATCCTGCTCTATGACAACGAGACCTACGCCAATACCGACATCCAGGTTTCTGGAACGTCGCCGTGGGGAGCTAACACCTCGTTCAGCACGCCGGGAAAAGTGAAACGCATCATGCATCACCGCTGGAAAAAGAATGTCGCGGGGCTGATGTTGGCCGGCCATCCCACTTGCAAGTACGTGGGGACCATCTCAACCTCGTACCCGCTGCAAGCGATGAACAACGTTCGCAAAGCGCTGTCCATCGGTGGACCGACTTTCATTCACTGCTTGAATCCTTGCCCGAAGGGCTGGGACTTCGATCCGGTTCTTTCCTTCGAGCTGGGCGAACTGGCCGTCAATACCGGCATTTGGCCCCTGTACGAAGTCGAGAACGGCAAGCTGAAGCTGTATGGCAAAACCGAGAAAATTGCCAATGGCCAGTTCAAGCGTCTGCCGGTTCGCGAGTATCTGCTTAAGCAGGGACGCTTCGCGCACTTCACCAACGACGACATCGACTTTTTCCAAAGCAAAGTCGACGAAATGTGGGAGAAGTGGCTCGTGCCGGGAGTGATTCCCTTGCAGAAAGACATTAAATAATTCCAAACCCGCTTCTTCCCAAAGGAGCGGGTTTTTCATTCAGCCGGACCCGTTCCGGCAAGGAGTGCGATCGAGAAAAGCTTAAGTAGCCAGGAGGTGTTATGGCTCAAGAACGACACAGCAACTCCACTATCTCCCCCGGATTCACCGGCAATCGCTGGGTGCAGTTAATATGCGGGATCATTGCCATGATCCTCATCTCCAACTATCAATACGCCTTCACTCTTTTCACGCCCGGCATGAAGCAAACTTTCGCTAGCGTTCCCTACGCAAAAATCGCGGCTGTTTTCTCCGCGTTTATTCTTTTCGAAACTTGGCCGATGCCGGTGGCCGGCTATTTCGTCGATAAGTTCGGCATCCGCAAGCTGATGACGCTGGGTGCAATTTTCATCGGCGTGGGATGGATCCTCGGCGGAACGATCGCCAAATCTCCATTCGAGCTTTACATCTACTACGGCGTAATCGCTGGGACTGGCGCAGGCATCATTTACATCTCTTCGGTTGCCAACGCAGTGAAGTGGTTTCCCGATCGCCGCGGTCTTGCCGTCGGGCTGACCGCCGCAGGCTTCGGTGGCGGCGCTGCTCTTACCGTAATTCCCATTGCCAACAGCATCCACAATATGGGATGGGCTCATGCCATGGCCGTTTGGGGCGCAGCTCAGGGCGTAATCGCGCTGATCGCTGCGATGATCCTCCACCATCCTCCGGCAGGCTGGGCTCCGGCCGGATGGAGCCCGGAGACCAAGAAAATTGGCAAAGCCGTGGTGCAATCGAAGGTCAATTTTACGTGGTTTCAAACGCTCGGCCGTCCGGAATTCTATTTCCTCTACGTTATGTTCTTCTTCGCCTGCGCCGGAGGCCTGATCGCTACCGCGAACCTCTCGCAGATCGCAAAATCTCTTCGCGTTAGCGACGCCAGACTCTTTGGCTTGGCCATTGTCCCCTTAGCTGTGACCCTGACCTCGCTCTGTAATGCCGGATCTCGCATCCTGTGGGGGTCGGTTTCCGATCGTTTGGGGCGTGAGAACACTATGTTCGTCACCTTCGGGGTCGAGGCGATTCTGATTTATGCCGTCACCCGGATCGCCGGAAATCCAGTCGCCTTTGTGATCTTGTTCTCCCTTGTCTTCCTATTCTGGGGTGAAGTCTTTTCGTTGTTCTCGGCGACCACCGGCGACATTTTCGGGGCCAAGAACGCTTCGGCCAATTACGGTATGGTCTATACCTCGAAAGGCGCGGCGTCCATATTCGCTGGCTTTGGCGCTGCCGCCATGGCCGCCTATTTCGGCGGATCCTTTGCGGTTCCCTTCTATCTGTCGGCGGTGCTCTGTGCGATCGCAGCCATATTCTCGCTGTTCGCATTGAAGCCGTTGGTCAGGAGAAGAATTGCCAGCGAAGTCGTCGTCGCGAACGTTCTCAGCGAGGCTTCGGCTGGCAAGGCGGCAGAAAGAGAACGAGAACCGGCGCACGTGTAGCGGCCGCTGAACTAGAAGTCCAGGAGATCGTTATGTCAACTGAAGTAATCGAGAAACCGGAAACGGCCCAGCAGGCGCAGCGCGAGACCTCAAACCGCCGTTCAGCGATCGGTGACATTCTCGGATCGGGAGGACGCAGTACTCGTCGTCCTGCCGAATGCGCTCAACAAAGACCTTCCAAGATCGTTGCGCTGTTGCAGCGAATCTTCGAAGGCCACCGGGAGTTTCTCGGCTGGACACCCGATTAGTGACCCTTAGCCACGCGTGTTCCCTGTTCCTGATTTGTAACGGAGTGGTGAGCTCTTTGTTCGCCGACAAGATAACAATGTTGCGCGATGGAAAGTAAGGTTTGGTTACTGATCAGCTATCGAAGTTAATAGAGAAAATTATCTTCGCGGTTAACGCACAACTCAGTACCGGAAAGTAGTACTTGACTAAGCAGTAGTTACTATGGTAAACCGTCGCGGTCGCAACTGGTCCGCTTTTCATACCTCGTTGCGTTGGGATCGGTTCCTGATCAGCGAAAGTTTTTGGTGATGAGCAGCCTGGGACAAGCAGGCAATGCGAGGGTTCGCACTGCGTGTCATGAACCATGACTGTCGGTTTCGCAATTCATTTGTCAGAGAGGAAACCATGCGTGCGCTGAAGACCTATGTCGTCCTTCTGATGTTCTTCGCCGTCTCCAGTTTGCTGGCTCAAACTCAACCACCTGCGGACAAAACCGGCGCATCCTCGACCCCTGGGGCAAGCAAGGCCGAGGTCGATGAACTGCGCAAGGAAGTGAGCGAGCAACGCAAGACGATTGAGGAACTGAAGACCATGGTGCAGCAGCTCGCGGCCAGCAAGGCGGCCGACGGCAACGCGGCGCAGGTCCAACCGGTTTCAGCCACGGTTCAGCCGGTTTCCCAGCCGGAAGAAACCGCCGACGGAGCCCATTTAGTTAATACCGTTCTCGTGCAACCTGATCCTACGGCAGTCATCGACCAGGGACAGGCAGCGCCCGCCAAGAAAGACGCGCCCCTCACTGCCGGCTGGAACGGGGAGCACTTCTTCATCCGCAGCCCGGATGGGCAATTCAGCATCAGTCCCTATGGCTATGTCGACACTGATTACCGCGCCTACAAGGGGGATGGGGCGCCTGCCGATACATTCCTGGTCCGCCGCGCCCGCTTTGGTTTCCAGGGGAACTACGGTTCGCACTTCGACTTTGCACTCTTGACTGACGCTAACTCTACGACCGGTGCCATCGTTCGCGACGTGTATCTTAACGTCAGAATCAAGCCCGAGTTCCAATTCCAGGCTGGCCAGTTCAAAGAGCCATTCGCCCAGGAAACCGGTATCGGCGCTACCAACTTGGACTTTGTTGAGCGCGGCCTGCAAGCTCTCCTCTACCCATGCGCCGTAACTGCTTATCGATGCCCTGGCATCACGCTTCACGGTGACATCGACGGCGGCGTCTTCCAGTACTGGGCTGGCGCTTTTAATGGCCGTGGTGGCGTAGCCGCTAACGTGACCAACGAGCCAGAGTTTGTTGGCCGGATCCGCTTCTATCCTTGGCGCAAAACCAAGAACGATTGGTTGAGGCAGTTTGCCTTTGGCGGCTCGATTTCCCACAGCCGCTCGCGAGGGTTATCCAACGATGTGAGCTTCAGCGGAACCTTGCCAGATGCCGCCTACACGTTCTTTCCCCAGCTAAGAATCAATGGGCCAATTGAACGCTATGAGGGTGAGTTCACCTATATCACCGGACCGTTCGCTCTGCGCGGCGAATATGTGCAACTGCAGGAACAGCGCGATAGCGTGGGCTCGGAGCAGGTTGGCGGCTTGGGCTTCTTGACATTGCCCGGCATCGGGTCGAAAGGCTGGAACATTGGCACGACCTATTTGCTGACCGGCGAGAAGCGACCGGAAAACGGCACGCCCCGCGTCAAGCATCCGTTGTTTGGACCGGACACCCCGGGCGGCACGGGACGTGGTTGGGGAGCTTTCGAACTGGGCGCTCGTTACTCTGGTATTCAGGCAAATGCGCCTTCGGCGAATTTCCTGAACCTCTACACGCCGGGCTACGTTTCCCAGTATGACTACCATACCGATCAGTTCAGCTTCGGAATTAACTGGTATCTGAACTATTGGGTCAAGTACCAATTCAACGTCAACCTCGACCGGCTGAAGCAGCCCAGCACCACCGGGCAGATACCCCAGACTTTCACCGTCTTGATGCAGGAACTGCAGTTCCGGTTCTAGGTCGTAAGTAGTCGGATGATGGGCCGAAAGCAGTCTTAGTCGAAAAGGGAACTTGTTAGGAGGAGATGCAATGAGATCCAGGATTCTGTTGACTATTCTTCTCACCGGCTTGTTTGTGATCGCGAGCGGTTGCGGGAACGTCAAGAACTGCCCGGTGTGTGGCACAACCACCGCCGACGGCTACGCCGATATTGTCAACATCACCGTACCGGAGCACAACCCGACCGGTGAGCCCGGCGGTCCGTTCAATTCCTTCGACATCACGTGGATCAACACGCCCACGCATCTCGGCTACACCTCCGATCGCATCGGGTTGGCGGTGGTGGTGTTCGACACCGTGCAGAACTTGGCGGTGAACGCGATCCAGGGTAGCAATGCCGTGACCGACGCGGGAAATGCCGCAAGTCCCTGCGTGAAGGATGCGGCGGGAAACGACATCATTCCTCCCGTCGTCGATGTGGTTGGCAATTTCATACGGTTCGCTTGCCGAACCGATATGTCCACGGCCACGCCTCCCGGACCGACATTCCATTTAATCTCCGGCTTCGGCGCCAACCATAATTTCGGCGGCTTCCCGGGCGCGCAATGCTGCGCCTCGCGCGCCAACGGCGTGAATCCGATGTCTGGGCCCGACGGCGAAGAGGTTACCCCCGACGGCAAGACCCTGTTCACCGCAATTGGCGCTGCCCAAGTCGCGGTTTTTGATCTGACCACGACGCCCCCCACGGTGATCGCCCTTATTCCCACCGGAACTGCGGGAGATTATGATGGCCCGCTGGGCATCGGTCCTTGCATCTCCTCCTGGAACGGAGAGGCCGGTTCTGCCGCCACTTGCGGGGACGATCGTGCCGACGAAATGGCCTACGATCCCACTCACCAAGTCCTTGCGGTGATCAATGGCGACCCCGGCTTTCCTTTTGTCACGCTCATTGACGTGTCGCATGTCGTGAACAAAACCGGCACGGTTCAGCAACAACACTGCCTGCCGATCGACCAGACCCTCGCATACGGTCCATATGAGGTTGGGTGGACTCCGTCTACCTATCCCTTGCAGGGATCAGGCACGGCGATTCCCCAACCATCGCCGACGCTGGATCCGGGGGTCACGGGAACTTCGTTCAATCCCCCGAGCTGCATCATTGGGCAGATTTACTATGACGGTGCGGGAGGGGCAGCGTCGTCCGGACTGGGACTCAACTCGAGCGTCCCTGTCGACACAGCCGGCGGAGGGTTTCCCTGTCCTGATCCCTCCAACCCGCATGTGTTCAGCGGAGTTTCCGGGGGAGCTGCGAATGCGGCAGCCGGACTGCCCGGATTAGGCGGGATCACCCCGACCGGAGGGAGTTATACCATTGCGTGCCACCACGGTCCCCTTCTTGATCAAACCTTGGGGACGTTTTGCAGTCAGACGACGCCCGGCAGCAATTGCGCCGGCGCCATCGCTCCCGCTGGTCTGGGCGGCATGGTTTGGAATGAAAACACCGGCATGCTGCTGCAGGCCAATGAAAATGCAATTCCGATCACCAACATCGGCACCATTGACGTCATTAATCCTCGGCTGGGTAATCCGAATGGTCCTGTCGTCGTAAACAGTTTCCCAATCCCGAATTGCATGCCCACCAGCATCGTTCAAGGGCCGGGAAATAATTTCCTCGTCGGCTGCGCCGATCACGATGGCGAGGCCTTCCCGCCCAACGAGTACATCATCGATGGAACAGCTGGCACGATTCTGGCGCAGATCACTAACGTCGGCGGCGTGGACGAAGTGTGGTACAACCCTGGCGATAACCGGTATTACCTAGCCGCGCGCGACATGCCTAACGGTCCAGTTATGGGCGTAATCGATGCCGGCAGCATGCTGTGGCTGCAGAATGTCACCACCAACTCGAATTCGCATAGCATCGCCGTGGATTCGAGCAATAATCACGCCTTCGTGCCTTTGCAGGCCGGTGGCATTTGCACCAGCCAGAGCAGTAACGGCTGCATTGGAGTGTACGCGCAGCAGTAAGAGAATTACGAAATCAACCGACAAAACCCGGATGGAACTCGCGCCATCCGGGTTTCTCACGACCATCGGCTTTCATCACAACGCATGGACGTTTGCCACAAGCTTACGATACACTCGCCTAAAGTTGATGTTGCGGAGTTAATATGAGAATTTTCCGTGCGACCTTTCTTCCCGTCTTCGCCCTGCTTCTCTTCGTTAGACCTTTCGCCTCCGCTAAAGATGAGCCACCCAAGAAACCAACCGATGTTCCAGCGACCGTGATCGCGCATCTGCCTCTGCCGCAAGCCACCGGCAATCAGATGTTCTTGCAGAGAGAAGACAACAAACACTACTTGTACGTCCAGCAGGCTTCGAAGCAAGGCTATATGGTCGTCGATGTCAGCAAGCCGGACAAGCCGAATCTGCTGAAGCGCACCGCCGCGCCCAATCCCGCCACAGCCGGCAATGTGCAGATGGTCAGCCCGGATGTAGCCATCGCTCAAGCTCCAGAAAAGAAATCCGACACGCTAACCAGCAGCAACAATCCTACCGAGACGGTGCGCATTCTCGATCTCGCCGATCCGCGAAACCCGAAAGTGCTGCAGGAGTTTAACGGCGTTACTAGCCTATTGCCGGACGGCGGACACGGCCTGATCTACCTCACCAATAATCAGGGCTTGTGGATCCTGCGCTACAACCGTCCCGCGCTCTTGGAGCCGGCTAAGAAGAAACCACCTTGCAATTCCGAATCGGCAATTATGGCGATGCCGCCAGATTGTGAATAACGACGTTCAGATATCTAGCGTGACTGACATTCCTTCGCCAGCGTCTTGATTGATTTGACTGTGATCGTCACCGAACTTCCCGCGCCCTCTCGGTCGCCCATGTCGGAGCTCGTAGCCATCGTCGAAGACTTCGGGCCAGTCACTTCCACTCTTTGCCCCAGATATTGGCTCAGCTTTATATCACGGCTGCCGTGGAGTTCGTAACTATTGCCGGGATTTTCCTGCATAAGTACGTAGTCTCCCGCGCTCTTGCTCACGCAGCCACGAACCGTTACATTGCCGTTCTTATTGTTGTTATCGCTGGCATTCGCCGCTTCGGCCAGCGTAAAGCCCCCGATCGTCAGCAGCACCAGAAACAGGATCTTTTTCATAGTTGCTCCTTATTTCACCCTGCACACACTTCTCCGAGCATTGGATGGCACAATGCTGATCCAGGTTGCGTGCGAAGCTGCGCTCTCTTCAATTTGCTCCGCACCGTTCTGCGATTGTCTTGATGGTGCGGATTCGTATGGTCACTGGACTGGCGACACCCGACCTTGCTAAGTAGTCAGAACTGGTCGCCATTGAAGGAGATTCCCTTCCTGTGACTTCCACTTCCTTACCTAAATAGTGAGCCAGATGTAGATTACGAGACTTTTCCAGCTGATACGCATTCCCCGGGTCCGTTTGCATCAGAATGTAGTCGCTGTTTTGCTTGCTGACGCACCCTCGTACAGTGACCTCGTCTTTGTGTTTCTTGGATTGACCTTGATCGGAGTTGGCCGGTTGATTTGCGCCTGTCTGCGCGGCCAAAGAGATGCTTGCGCAGAGCGCGAGCATGAACGTCATAAACTTGAACATATTTTCTCCCCAGGCGAGCTTTCCATAAGTATACAAAGCACGTCACCCAAGGTGTTGAATAATGTCCTGTCTTAGCTTTGGCGAGCTACTTCACGTGGGTCTCCTGGTAATGCACGATTTTCCATTCCCCGGCGCGCTTGAGCCAGAGTTCTGTTATGTACACTCGCGAGAAGCGCACCTCCGATTTCGGCGGGAACTGCATCGTAACTTCATAAATCACAAAATTCGCGTCCGGTCCCAACGGGATCAATTTGAATCCCCACAAGGTGTACCGGGAAATGTTGCCTTCCGCCAGCTCATTGATCGCCTGAAGCTTGTTCCTCTCACCCTTGCTGTCGACTTCGACGCCTTCGTAGTCGTCCGCGAGCAGGTCTCCGTATACCTTCTTGTCTTTTGCCTTAATCGCGTTCCACTCCGCTTCGACTCTGGCCTGGAACTCTGCTTCTAACTGGGATTTTGGCGGTGGATTCGATGGCTTGCCAAATTCTGTGGGGGCTTTCGCGGGTAGTTGCTGGCTCAAGCAGAACAACGAAACAAGCAGCAAGGAAAGGCAGAGACAGGCAAAATAGTTTCGCATTTCTTCCTCTCAGAAGTTGCGATTCTACACGCCCGCGGGATGCGCCGCTATCTCAAGGTTTTAACCTTCTTTCTGACTGCGGCGAGTAGAGGTTGCGGCAATGCGGAATAGCCTTCTTGCCCGGCAAATTGCTGCCCGTCAGAATACATCCAGTCGAGAAAATCAGTTAGCGCAGCCGCCCGCGCCGAATCGGTGGATTGGGTCTTCACGTAGATCCAGGTGAAGCTGGTAATCGGATACGAATGCGGAGCTGAGGCATCGATCAATGATGCTGAAAAGTTGTTCCACTGCGGCGACTCCACTGCCCGGCACGCCTCAGTAATACTTTCTGCGGATGCCTGAACAAACTTCCCCGCCGGATTCTCCACCGCTGCTTGCGAAATATTTCCCTTCATCGCGTATTCCAGTTCTGCATAACCGATCGCGCCTGGCGTGCTCTTCACCCTATCGGCCATATCCGAACTGCGCTCGGCTGGAATTCCAACCGGCCAACTCGGTGAAGGGCTGACGCCAATCTGATCCCGAAACTTGGAGCTGGCTTTGGAAAGAAATTCGCTGAAAACATAATTCGTTCCCTTCCCACCGGGCCGGTTCACCACCTGGATTGGCAAATTGGGCAGCGTAATGTCAGGATTCAGCTTGGCAATCTGCGGCGCGTTCCAGGTCTTCACCTCGCCCAGAAAAATTTCCGCCAGCACGTCTCCCGAAAGCCGCAACGTCTGATGCACGCCCGGCAAGTTGTAAATCGGAACGATGCCGATAATCACGACCGGCAAGTCGACCAACCCTCCATCAGAGCGCTGCTTCGCAGTCAGCGGAACTTCCCCCGCTCCAAAATCACCCGTGCCATGGGAAATTTGCTTGATCCCTTCGCTGGTGCCGATAGGTAGATACTTCATCTGAATTTTCGTGCTCCGCTTGCCGTACTCTGGCGCCCAGCGGTTATAAAGAGGAGCGGGGACGGTGGAACCCGATCCGACCAGGACGATCGAGTCCTGTGCTTGGGCAAGGGCAAAACTCATCACCAACGCAAATGTAAGCACCCACCAGCCCCAAGCGATTCCACGACCGCGCCCGAGTGCGGTACGGCTGAGCAGTGAAAACTTCCCCGTTTTCCCCATCGCAATCTTCCTCATCGGGACGTCGACCTGCGCACACAATTCCCTATTTCTTAAGCTATCCCTTAAGTGTGAATTGTAAAGTTACTATCGTGTGTCGTAGAGGAGGCCGGTGATTGCGGCTTAAGCCAATGCGGCCTTGATAAATGCATCTGAGACAACGATGAAATTCGCCGGAGTGCCATTGAAAACAACCGCAGTAAACTTGGGGGAAGTTATGGCTCTCCGAGAAGCGATTCGTATCAACAGCACGTAAAGACGCGTCAGGAGACTTCCACTTTTGTACCTGATGGGGTCGTCGGGAAATCTCACCGAAAACCCGGCCATTGCGCTTTGAAGTCCCTCGCTCCGCCACAAGAACGGCTACGCTCGGGATGACTTCGCAAGAAATTCAACTCATCTCTAGCGTCAGCGCCGGGAGTTCCAGCCCCTGCACTTCGGCCGTCCAGCGATCGCCTTCTTCGGTGAGATGTCCCGCCGTAAGAGTGCCTGAACTGATGAGTTCTCCCGTTGTTAACGGTTCATCCGGAAACCGCTTTAAGATCGCCGTGCCCAGTTCCGCTAAACACGATGCCGGGCTGCGCAGCGAATTCCTCCCGGAACCTTCCTCAACAAACCTCCCATTCTTCGAAACTCGCACGGTGAATTTCGGTAACTCCTCTACCAGTTTTCCGATCGACTCCCGGTGAACTTTCATCTTCTCTCCAACCACCAGCGCTGCATGCAGTCCAAACGACGCAACAAAATCGCTCGGTTGAAACTGCCACCCGGGATAAGGACAATCGATAACTTCGAATCCCAGCGCCAGCCAGTCCGTGCGCTCCAACGCGCCGGTCGCATCCAGGCCGGGCATAGTAACTGCCTCTCGCAAACCAAAAACAATCTCCGGCTCAACTTTCAATGAGCGCGGATGGGCAATCTTCAGGCTAGCGTTATTGTTCTCGGCGTAATACACCGTGTCGTCGTACATGTGTCCCCAAACCAGAGTCTCAAGCTTGAGAATTCGCCACATCGCCTTGTTCGCATATCCGACTTTGCGTCCTACCGCGCGATGCCCCGCAGCCTCGCGGATTTGCTTGAGCCGGGCCTCCACTGCGTATGCTACATCGAGCCTGAAACCCTCCCGAGCTGATAGCGGTCCAGCAAGCATTTGGCCCGATTCATAGGCCGAGAACAACTCTCGCGCTATGGCGTCAACTTCTTCATCCGACATAAAGCAATCCCTGCAGCCGTGAGTAGATCTTGCGACGTCTCATCCAACTTCGTCCAAATACTACACCAGTCACAGAAGTGCATCCGTGATTAGGGTAAGATATTGCACTGCGGTATTGGAGCTTGAAATCAGCCGGGCGGGCCCGCGATTTGACTCGCTTCCTGCGCAAGGCCATGATGTTGCCATGCCGGACCGAAATATGAGAATCGCCCGATTTATCGGGGTCACGCCTAGCGTGGCCTATTGCGATCTTTGCCGATTGACGTTTCGTACGCGACAGGAGTTTCTGCTGGACACCGATCAGGCCAAGCTCCAACTGCAAGCCGATTTCGAAAAGCATGAGTGCAAGCCAGAGGAGGGCGCGGTCAACGACGCATTGGCACAGATAAAATAACTCGCCGCACTCGGGCAACTCCCCATTGCACAAACCGATAGCACATTTAATCATCCAAGCTTCGCACTAAGTAGGATCGCGTTGAGTTAACAACACGCGCTAAAGGCAATTACGAATGACCCTGAAGGCCGTACATACGTTACTCGACGTTCTGCACTTCGCGGATAGTCATGCCGCGATTGCCGTTCCCGAGATGAGCGTAGTAGTCACATACGACTCGCTGCGCCAGCAGGTTTTGCAGATGGCCGACGCCTTGGCCTCCGCCGGCATCTCTCGCGGCGATCGCGTGGCCATTGCTTTGCCAAACGGATTGCCCGCGATCGTCAGTTTTCTCGCGGCGTCGATTGCAGGAACTGCCGCACCGCTGAATCCCGCATATCCGTACGAGGAATTTCTATTTTTCTTGCGTGACACTGGCGCACGCCTCTTGCTTTGCCCGCCCGTCGGCGCAGAGTTTGTGCGCGCCGCCGCGGGCGATCTCAAGATTCCCATTCTTCCGGTGGAGATGAGCGATAAAGGATTCGTGCATATCGTCAACGCACCCACTGGCGGGAAGGCCACTGAGCCTTCCGCGGACGACATTGCTCTCGTACTTCATACAAGTGGGAGTACCGGCCGACCCAAGCGCGTCCCTCTGCGGCATTTCAATCTCGCCGTTTCTTCGGCCAACATCGCCAACACGTATGCTCTTACCGAAGATGACGTGTCCCTCTGCATCATGCCGCTTTTCCATATTCATGGATTGATCGGCTCAACCATGGCAACCCTGGTTTCGGGGGGCACAGTGGTCGTTCCCACGAAATTTAACGCGCTTTCGTTTTGGCGCACAGTTCGCGAGCATCGCGTGACCTGGTATTCCGGCGTACCCACGATGCACCAACTTCTGCTGGCCCGCGCCCATCATAAGCCGGCCGAAGCCGCCACATTGCGCTTCATCCGCTCCTGCAGCGCACCGTTATCGTCCGAACTGATCAGCAAGATCGAGAATCTCGTTGACGTACCTTTTGTCGAAGCCTATGGCATGACCGAAGCTTCGCATCAGATGACTTCCAATCCCCTGCCCCCGCGGCATCGCAAAGCCGGATCAGTCGGGGTCGGGACCGGTATTCGCGTCAGTATCATGGATAAAGATGGCAACCATCTTGGCACCAACCAACGCGGGGAAGTCGTGATCCAGGGGGCCAGCGTTTTTCGCGGGTATGAAAACAACCCCGAGGCCAATGCTCATGCTCTCGTTAATGGGTGGTTTCGCACTGGCGATCAAGGCATGGTCGACGAAGATTGCTATTTGCATCTGACCGGCCGCATTAAAGACATCATTATTCGCGGCGGCGAGAACATCGCACCTCACGAAGTGGATGAGGTTTTGCTGAAGCATCCTGCCGTCGCCGCCGCGGTCACCTTCGGATGTCTGCATGCCACACTGGGCGAGGAAGTCGCCGCGGCCGTCGTATTGCATAATCCCGGCAGCGTCGATGACCGCGAACTGATCAAGCACTGTCGCGAACATCTGGCGGAATATAAATGCCCGAGTAAAATCTATTTGGTGGATAGCATTCCCACGACAGCAACCGGAAAAATTCGCCGCCGCGTCGTCGCTCGCACGCTGCTCGAAGATCAGTCGTCAGGCTAGACGATCAAATCGCTAAATTAAAACAGTCAATCCGATGGAATCTTCAAACATGAAATTTGTGATCGTGGGTGCGGGCGCTATCGGCGCGTATATGGGTGCCCGCATGGCCAACGCCGGACTCGATGTCACCCTCTTCGCGCGCGGGCCACACTTGCGTGCCATGCAAGGAAATGGCGTGCACGTGAAAAGCGCTGAAGGAGACTTTGAAGCCCACCCGAAGGTTGTTGGCTCGCTCGAAGAAGCCGGTGCAGCAGATGTCGTCATCCTGGGGGTGAAAGCCCACAGCCTTTGTGCGCTCGCGCCTGAATTGCATTTCGTCTTTGGCCCCGACACCGTCGCACTTAGCACGCAGAATGGAATTCCCTGGTGGTACTTCCAGGGCCTCGGCGGAGAATACGATGGCCTGCGCCTGCGCTGCATCGATCCTAAGGGCGTTATCCCGCCCGCCATTGAGATCCGCCGCGTCGTCGGCTCGATCGTCTATTTTTCCACCGAAATCACTTCGCCGGGAGTAATTCAACACATCGAGGGCAATCGCATTTCGATCGGAGAACCGAATGGAGAGCGCTCCGATCGTTGCCGCCGCATCGCCGAAGCTTTAGTCACTGCTGGTCTGCGCTGCCCGATTACGACTCATCTTCGCCAGGAAATTTGGGTCAAAGTCCTGGGCAATGCTTCGCTGAATCCGGTCAGCGCTCTCACCCGTTCGACCATCGGTCAAATGCTGCGCGATCCCGGAGTCTCGCAAGTGATTCGCAACATCATGCTCGAGGTCGAAGCTGTTTCTCATAAGCTAGGCATGGAGCTGCCGATTTCGGTCGATCAGCGCATGGCGGGCGCGGCGAAGGTCGGCGAGCATCGAACGTCAATGTTGCAGGATCTCGAAGCCGGCCGACCGATGGAATTGGAAGCCCTAGTCGGATCGGTGGTTGAACTAGGCGAACGCGTCGGCGTCCCCATGCCCCATACCAGCACAGTGTACAGATGCGCCAAACTCCTTGCCCAGAGCCGGGAATCAGCACCCAGCCGGAGCTAAGAGAGTTGAAGTTGGTTGGCGTTAGCCTCTATTTACAAGGGCTAAAGGCCAATTACCAAGTACTAAATGCGCTGTACTAACTCACCTGATCTTTTTTACAAAAAAATCCCTTGCGCCGTTTGACAATCGTTGTATACTTCCGGTGGTCCACTTATCGGACCACTTGGAGTTTTGGTTTTGCCCCCAACTATCAATCCGGGCTTCGAGACAATCAAGCGCAACAAAGTTTACGAAGAAGTCGCGCGCCAAATTGAGCGTCTGATCCTCAAGAAGCTGCAACCGGGCGACAAGTTACCGTCAGAGCGCGAACTCGCTGAGACTCTGGGCGTCAGCCGCAGCTCCATCCGCGATGCGATTCGCAGCTTGGAGTTGATGGGCATGGTCGAACCGCGCCAAGGTGCGGGAACCATCGTCAAAGAAATCTCCGCAGAATCGGTCGTCAATCCTCTGGCCAATGCATTGAAGCGCAAAGAAGAGATGGTGGCCGAACTCATTGATTTTCGCAAAATGCTGGAGCCTCCCTTGGCCGCTCGCGCCGCGACCCATGCCTCGCCTGAAGAAGTCTCTGAAATGGAGGAAATCCTCGCGCGGCAGCAGGAGAAACTCCGACAGGGAGATACCGCCACCACCGAAGATTCCGAATTCCATTACGCGATCGCGCTAGCTTCTGGAAACAGTGTCGTGCTTAAGGTACTCGATACTCTGATGGATTTATTGCGCGACACCCGCGAGCGCAACTTGCAGGTCGAAGGCCGTCCTCCAAAATCTCTGGCTGGTCATCGGCGCATTCTTGCCGCAATCAAGAAGCGGGATGCGGAAGCCGCCAAAGACGCGATGCGCCGCCATATTGAGGACGTTGAGGAATTGGTTTTGAATCAGTTCGAAAAGTATTCGTAACGAACCTTTGGAGGGTGTTCATGGGCCGTTTATACGCGATTGAAGTCATCTACCGAGGAATTTTCCAGAAGACGCTGGCTACGCGCATTACGCGTTCCATCGTGCTCGCCGCACACGAAGACGGCAAGCAAGGCATCTCCTTTGGCCGCTACGGCGATAGCCCTGAGCGCAACGGCATTCCCGCCAAAGGTTTCGCCATCGTCGGCGACGATGCCCAGACTCTCGAAGAGGGCATGGCGAAATATGAACCGCAAGAAGTAGACATCACCATCGTGGTCGACGACACTTTGTGTAAGGGCGTCGAATCGTGGGCATGGTACGGCTTGCAGCCAGTCAACAAACTGCTGAAACCCGGCGGCACGTTGATTGTCACTTCGCGCGAGGAGCCCGACGCTCTTCTCGCCATGGCCCATCGCAAAGAGAATCCTTACAATCTCGCGATTCTAAAAGGCACCGTCAGCTTCTCCGGTCTCTGGGTCTACAAAGACGACCACACCGATGTGCGCATCCTGGGTGCGATCGCCAAAGTTCTCCCCGGCTTGTTCAGTCTGAAGTCGGTGCAGAAAGTCATCACGGATCAGTGGAATGACAAGGTAAAAGCCGAGTCCGCCGCGCGAGCCTACGAACGCTTGACCACCGTCCCCGTAAAGCCGAATCAAGGCAATCCCGAAACTCCCTACAAGTTCAATCTTCCCAAGTGGCATGAAATGGGAGAAGGCATCGCTATTCCCTGCATTCCCGCGGGCGGAGCGGTCGAAGATCCCACGAACAACGCCAGCGGCGGATGGCGTCCCGATCGCAACCCAACCTTCAAGAAATACACCACGCGCACCATGCGGCCAGTTGTGAATTTCGACACTTGCATCAAGTGCACCTTGTGCTGGTTGCAATGCCCCGATTCCTGTTTTGACGTCACACCGGAAGGTCTCTACGACGCCAATATGGTCGCCTGCTGCGGATGCGGCGTCTGCGAAGCCGTCTGCCCGGTCAAAGAGTGCGTCACCATGGTGAACGAAACCGAATTCGCAGATAACAGCAGCCAGTGGGAAGCATGGAGGAAAGATCAGAAAGGCTACGAAGGCTGGCTGGCGGAGAAAATCAAGCATCGCCCGGAGCGCTCACATGGCTTCCGCTATCGCGGCCAGTATGAGGAGCAATTGCCCGAAGCATTGGCAGCTGCAGGTGAAAAATAACTTTCGATTGTTATCGCTGATAGGAGATCGATATGGCCACGGCCACCTTGGTTGAAGAGAAAAAAGGTACCGACAAAACAGCACTCATCACCGGCAGCGAGGCAATTGCGGTCGCTTGCCAACTCGCTGACGTCGATGTCATCACTGCTTACCCCATTCGCCCTTACGACACGGTTATGCAGTACATCTGCAAGTTAATCGCGAACGGTGAAATGGATGCCGAATACATTGTTGCCGAGGGCGAGCACTCCCAGTTCGAAATCGTGAAGCACGCTTGCGCCTGTGGGGCGCGCGTTTTCTGCGGGTCGAGCGGCGTGGGCTGGATGTACGCCATGGAAGCTTTGACGGTCACGCCCGCGCTACGCATCCCACTGGTGTGCATGGTGGGCAACCGGGCTCTCGACGACCCCGGGGCATTCGGCGTCGAGCACAACGACGCACTGGCTGTCCGTGATCTCGGCTGGCAACTAGTCTGGGTCGATACTGCGCAGGAAGCGCTGGATACTGCCCTTATCGCATATAGAGTGGCCGAAGATCGCCGCATCTTCTTGCCTTGCGCCATCAGCTGCGACGGCGCGTTCCTGACTCACTCGCAAGCGTTGGTGCAAATTCCTTCCCAAGAAAAGGTGAAGGAGTTCTTGCCTCCTTACAATCGCGCGGATCTGCTGCTTCATCCAGATAACCCTATTACCGTCGCGCCTCAGGGCAACGAGGATTGGGTCATGGAGATTCGCCGTCAGAATTATGCGGCGATGGAACGCGTGTCCGGCGTGCTCAAAGAAGCTTACGCAGATTTCGAGCGCATCTTCGGCCGCTCTTACGGTAACCCATTCTTCGAAGAGTACATGACCGAAGATGCCGACATCGTGCTCATGGGCATGGGCACGCTCTCCACGCCGGTCAAAGTTGCGATCCGCGAAATGCGCAAGCACGGAAAGAAGGTCGGCTTTGTGCGCATGCGCTGGTTCCGTCCCTTTGCCGCTGCCGAATTGGCAAAGTCTCTGCAACGTTTCAAAGCAGTCGGTGTCGTCGATCGTGACTACTCGTTCGGCTCGCCCTATATGAGTGGAGTTCTTGCGACGGAAGTTCGCACCGCTCTTTATTCCGCGCCCGGACCGAAGCCGCCAGTAATCGGCTTCATCGCCGGCCTCGGCGGACGCGAGGTCACCGTTCCCAACGTCGAGACCGTGGCTGATGCAGTTTACAAAGCAGCTGAGGGCAAATCGCAACCGCTGACGCAATGGATCGGCTTGCGCGAATAAATCAAATTTTGCTGGCGTGTTTTGACCGCTAGAGAGGACAAAGCTTATGGCAACTTACATTCAGATCGATCCCACGCAGAAGCTGGAACCATTTAAATCAGTCAAAAAGCTTCCACTCGAGGAATATTTCACCTCCGGGCACCGGACTTGCCAGGGCTGCGAGTCGGCACTGCTCATGAAAATGATGGCCAAGGCCGCAGGCCCCAGAACCATCGTTCTCGGCAGCACGGGCTGCATGTACGTGGCGAACACGACTTACTACAGCACTTCGTGGGTTGTGCCGTGGATGCATACACAGCTCGGCAGCAGCGGATCTGCCGCCCTCGGCACGTCAGCCGCGCTGAAGGTTCTGATGCGCAAAGGCAAGATGAAAAATGAGCCGATCAACGTTATCGCCTTCTGCGGCGACGGCGGCGGCGCTGACATGGGTGTCGGCGCAATTTCGGCGACCCTCACTCACTCCGAATACAACTCGCTGATCCTGATGTACGACAATGAGTCCTACGCTAACACCGACATTCAGCTCTCGGGCAGCACGCCCTGGGGTGCAAACACCACGTTCAGTTCTCCCGGCAGCGTGAAGCGCATCATGCATCGCCGCTGGAAGAAAAATATGGCGGGCATGATGGCGGCGGGCCATCCCGAATGCCGCTACGTTGGCACGATTTGCATGTCCTATGGACTGCATGGCATGAACGCCATGCGCAAGGCGCTGGCCATCGGTGGACCGACTTTCATTCACTCGCTCGATCCCTGCCCCAAAGGCTGGGACTACGATCCTTATCTCTCACACGAACTCGGCGAGCTGGCCATCAACACCGGAATCTGGCCACTTTATGAGGTGGAAGATCACGTCCTGCGCCTGACAGGCCGAACCGAGCAGATCGCCGCCGGCAAGATTCGCCGCCTGCCTGTAAAAGATTATTTATTGAAGCAAGGACGTTTTGCGCACTTTACCAACGATGATATCGATTACTTCCAGAGCAAGGTCGATGAGATGTGGGAAAAGTGGCTGCTCCCTGGTGTTATTCCGTTCTTCAAAGATGTGGAGGCCGACGCGCCACCATCAAGCTAGATCGCGGTGGAAGAAGCGAAACCGGTCAGTCGGCATTAGGGGACGGAGTTTCATGGAAGAAGCGGGATCAGTGTAGTCGCGCTGGGTCGTTGAATTAGATCCATGGAGGCTATCGATGGCTACAACGCCAGAGTCCCTGATTCACCCGTCTCGTATTGTCAATCGCTGGGTCCAGTTAATTGCCGGCATCGTTGCAATGATGGCCATCGCCAATCTGCAATATGCCTGGACCCTTTTTACTAAACCTATCCAGGCCCACTTGCACGTCTCGCTTGTGGCCGTGCAGTGGACTTTCACCCTTTTCGTTGCGCTGGAAACCTGGCTGGTTCCCTTCGAAGGATATCTGGTCGATAAAATCGGCCCCCGGTTCATGCTGGGCCTCGGCTCGCTCATGGTCGGCGCCGGCTGGATCGGTTCCGGCTATGCGGAGACAATCAACGGCCTCTATTTTTGGTACGGAATCGGCGGCATTGGGGCTGGCGTAGTTTACGGCGGAGCCATTGGCAACGCGCTGAAGTGGTTCCCGGATTACCGCGGCCTCTGCGTCGGGCTCACAGCAGGTGCGTTCGGCATCGGCACGGCCACCACCATCGCCCCCATCGCTGACATGCTCAAAATTTCCGGTTACCAGCACACCTTCATCGTGTGGGGAATCGTCCAGGGAGTCGTGGTGCTCGGCTCTTCCCTTTTCCTGGCCCGACCGCCCGTGGGATGGACACCTCCCAACTGGAAGGAAAAAGAAGTCAAGATCAAAGCCAAGATCAATACCTCCTCAGTCGAAATGACGCCATGGCAAATGCTCTGTCAGCCATCGTTCTACATCATTTACATGATGATGGTCATGCTGGCCTTTGGCGGCCTGGTGGTCACGGCGCAGCTCAATCCGATGGCATCCTCCTACCACGTAGATAAAGTGGTCGTCGCCTTCGGCATGACCGCATTGGTCATGGCCATTACGGTTGACCGTCTCCTCAACGGCTTGACCCGGCCGTTTTGGGGATGGGTCTCCGACCACATCGGCCGGGAGAACGCCATCTTTGCTTCATTCATTCTGGAGGCATTTGCGGTCTTCGCCCTGCTCCAGTTGATCGGCCATCCGGTTTGGTTTGTCGCCCTTTCCGGTCTCTGCTTCTTCGCTTGGGGAAATATCTTCTCGCTCTTCCCCTCGATCACCGGCGATTTGTACGGCAATAAGTGGGCAACCACCAACTATGGCATCGTTTATACGGCTAAAGGTGTGGCCGCGGCCTTTGCCGGCCCCGGGGCGGCCTGGTTGTTCACCAAGACCGGCTCTTGGACCAAGGTGTTCTGGGCGATGATTGTGTGCGATCTCGTTGCCGCCTTTATGGCTTTGTTGTGGCTGAAGCCATTGGCGGCCCGTGCCGTAAGGGCGGAGACCACAAACTCCGGAGTCAATGTATCCGCGGCAATTAAAGCGCGCGGTGTAGCGTAGATATCTTCCCCCTGGGATCGATTCGGGCTCCAGTGCAACTTGAACTGGAGCCCAATTTTTTTGACGACCGCCTCAGAATTAGAACCAAATGAGGCAGTCGAATTGCACATCTCGAACTTCCATGACCCTCTGGTCTGACTTCCTCAACAATGCTGACGGCAAGCTGATCCACAAGTGGAAGCATTACTTCCCCATTTATGAGCGGCACTTTCAGGATTTTGTCTCCAAGCCCGTCACATTTATTGAAATCGGTTGCGGCCAGGGCGGCTCGCTCGCCATGTGGAAGCGTTACTTCGGCCCACACGCCCGCATTATCGGCATCGACATCAAGCCCGCATGCAAGCAATTCGAAGAAGATCAGATCGAGATTCGCATCGGGAGCCAGCAGGATCCGAAATTTTTGGAAAGTTTGATCACCGAGTTCGGCACACCTGACATCGTTCTCGATGATGGTAGCCACGTAATGAGCCACGTCCTTGCCAGCTTCCAATTCTTCTATCCGCGCATGGCGAAGAACGGCATTTACATGGTCGAAGACCTGCATACCGCTTACTGGCAGGAATTCGAAGGCGGCTATCGCAGAGCAACGTCATTCATTGAAGTCTGCAAGCACGGCATCGACGAACTCAACGCAGACCACACTCGTAACGCATTCCCGCCAACCGAATTCACCCGCACGACACTCTCCATGCACTTTTATGACAGCGTGGTTGTCTTCGAGCGTGGCACTCACACCAAAAAATGGGCGCCGGAGATCGGTATCAAAACGATTCAACCTGCCGACGAGCCCGCAGTCGCGAAGGCCCAAGCTAGTTCGCGATAGCTAGGCTCCAACATTACCAGGGACACGAACCTTTTTTTCTTACTAACGTCTAATTGATTCGCGAGTTGAACTTTGTGGATGTTCGGCTTGCCCGACGGCCCCATCACCACAAACAAGAAGGAGTTATGGCTTGAAAAACCGATACGCACTTATGGCTGCTTTCTGCTGCTTGTTGATTGCCCCAAAATCTTTTGCCCAGCCCGATTTCGGGGGGTTTTTTCAGGGGTATTCCGGTGAATGGAACCATGTCTCCCAACAACTCGTCGCTCTCGCTGAAGCGACGCCCGCCGACAAATTCTCCTGGCGGCCAGCACAAGGTGTGCGTTCCACGAGCGAAGTCTACATGCATCTGGTAAGAGCGAATTTCCTGATGCTCGACGCCCTTGGCTACAGGACTCCCGCTGATTTCAAACCTGAGATGACAACCTCGCTGACGGCCAAGGCGGATGTGATTCGCTGGCTTAAGCAATCGTTGGATGCCGTGAAAGAAATGCGAGGCGCCGCCAAGCCGAACGATTTGCAAAAGAAAGTCAAGATTTTCGGCGAAGATGCAACCGAAGACGGAATCTTCCTGAGGATCATCGTCCACAACAACGAGCATATGGGGCAGTTAATCGCCTACGCCCGCATGACCGGCGTCGTGCCGCCGTGGTCGAACAACTGAAAGGCAATGCCCAGGATCTTTCGGTCGGGGTCTACGCCTGGCGCAGGGGGCCAAGTGGATCTATGTCTTCAAACGCACCCAGCAAAAGCGGTAGGCAGAATTCTAAGTAGTTCTCAGTGCTTGCGATGCTCCAGCTTCTGCTCGTGCTTCGCGTACTTTCGCATCGCCTTCTGCCTCTTTTTCGCGGTCTTGAGTTCGGTTTTCTTCTCTTTCTTCGCCGCCTTTTCCGCTTGCTTCTGACTATTCGGACCCATGAAAATCTGGGCGCCGGCGGGCATCACCAGCGTGAAGGTCGCGATCAGCACAAGGACATTCGTAACAATTCGTCTCATCGTCTCCCCAGAGACACCTTCGATCTTACAATGCCGCCCGATCTGACGGCATTGTGGACCCGGCAGACTAGTATTACCTAGGTTTCCTTTTGGAAGAACGCTGATGCGCGCCGATATTGCAAAAAAGGCAGAGAATCGGCGGTCTCCCGCCAATTCCCTGCCGTTGCACATCCCTTGCAGGTTGGAACATCTACTCTTCCGCTGGCTTTACGACATGCTCGATGACGAAGACCTGCATCGGCCCGCTCTGCGGCTCAAGTTTGAGTCCTAGTTGCTGTTCGACCGCGCTGAGGAGCGCGGCGTTCGAGGTCGCGTCCGGCACGGCTTCAGTTTCCGGCGACGAACCTTTCTCGGGCGCGGCCCATTGCAAATTGAAATCGTAGTCGCCCTTCAATCCTGTCTTATCGATGACAGGAGTACCCAGCTGCCGGGATAATTGCTGCGCCAGAACGTCTGTGGAAGCCCCCTGAGCCGCAAAACCCATGACTTGTCCCTGACTCTGATTCATCATCATGCGATGAACGCCCATTGGGCGACCGTCGGGCCCCATCATGGTGTCAGCACTATTCGCGGCCTGCAGCTTTGAGCCGCCGTCGCCAATCACAAGATCGTAAGTCGCCAGATTCTTACTCTGTGTACTAAGGACGAGTTTGAACTGGTCCGCCAAAAGCATCTGCAGTCTCTTCTGATTTTCGATTCTGCTCTGCTCCATCTGCTCCCGGTTTGCCGGGTCCACCTGAACTTTATCTACTTTCGCTTGGACATCAAATCTCGCGGTATTCAGCCAGTCCGGTCCTCCGACAATCTGATCCGTCTGGACACCGTAGGCCTCTTCGATCAGATCGCGCAGGGTAACGTTGGCAGCAGTGTAGCCATCCGGCGAGTAGAACATTCTCACCATCCGCTGATTGCTGCCCGCGTAGGTTGGGCTCGCGCCCTCATGGCTGCCAGCGGTCAGGAAGAACGTTTTTGCTTTGTCAGCGTTTTCGTCAGGGCTCACCGCGGCAGAAACCTGACTCGGTTTGACGGAAACCGAGGTGAACGGCGACGGCGCCGCGCCCATGATATCGCTTTGCGCAGCGGTTGGGGTCGCGTTCACCAAGCCGAATACGATGGGGGCGATGACCACCACCAAGGCGGCTATCCACAGTAATACCTCTTTACTCAACTCCAGTTTTTGTGCCATATGCTCCGACATAATATGAACCATCCTTTTCTTGAGATCCGCCCCCGTGACTCCTGAAACGCAGGCCAACGGAGACCCCACACAAAACTCACACACCTTCAAAATGCTCTCGGCATAAATTCGCCGTTCGCCGCCTGATTGCATTACTTCTTCGTCACACGCTCGTTCTCGCTCTTCGACCAGCCGGGCTCCCAGCCACCACACCGGCGGGTAAAACCAGAAGATCGCCTCAACCGCCATGTGGATCGCTGCGGTAAGGTTGTCCCGGCGCCGCACGTGCAATAACTCGTGCGCCAGCACTGCATCCAGGTGGGCGCCTTCCAGGTATTCCGAAATCCCATGTGGCCAAATCAGGACCGGACGTGACATTCCAAAGATTCCAGGCTCAAGCATGGAACGCGAGAGCAACATCTCGATCGGTTTCCGCACCCCAGCCACCTGCTCCACCCGCCGCAGCGCCTCCACTTCACGTCCTTCATTTAAACGCACCGACGTTCGAACCGCCGCCGAAACCCGTCTCCACCGCACGCACCAGGAAACCAGCACCGTCACAAACCCGCAGAACCACAATCCGGCAAGGATCGCAGGCACCAGATGGCTCGTCGCCGCAGTCGAAACGCCTGCCGGCGCAACATGCGGGACTGGCGGAATCGCAGGTTGAGTAAATGGCTGGCTGACCTCCTCGACCGCTACGAAAAAACTCGCGTTGCCCACCGTTGAACTATGCCACCAGGCCAAATGGCTCCCGATCGCAACCAACACCGAGAACGGAACCAGGAATTTCACCGACGCCGCCAGCCACAGCCAATAACGACCCCGCGCCTGGTTATTTCGCAAGAGCAGCGTGAGCAACCCCGCCGCAACCGCAAACAGCGTCGACTGCCACAGGTGATTCGCGAGTGCGGGAGCAGTCGCGTCCCAGATCGTCGCAAGAGATTTCAGGTTCATTGCGATTCGTCCTTTCTCTCCAGCTTGCGCAGCATTTTTTCGGCTTCCTTCACATCAGCAAGCGTGAGTTTGCCGGATTCAATCAGGTGGGCCATGAACGGTTGCGAACGCCCGCCAAAAAGCGCCAGCAGGTCGTCGATCAGCCGACGCTGCGCCGCGTTGCGCGACACAGCCGCTTCGAAGACATGAAAATTCCCCACTTTCTTCGTCCGGCGCACCGCCTTTTTCGCTTCCAGCCGGTACACCACGGTTTGGATGGTGGTATACGCTGGCTGCTCATCCTCAGGGAATGCCTCTTGAATTTCGCGGATAGACGCTTCCCCAGTCTTCCAGAGCGTTTCCATAATTCGCATTTCCAGCTTCGAGAGTTTAGGGTCGGCCAATTCTCACCTCCTACGCATGTATGCAGTACTACTACACATGTAGTTTTCATGTCAAGAGATTTTTGCGCAGGTTTTGTGCTTCGGCAACGCCTCATTGCAGAACTACATCTCAACTCGGGTCGCGCGAGGTTCATTATGCTTCGTAAACATTGCCGGTTATCGATCCTTGCTTGTCTCGTCTTCTTCCTGCTTCCTCTGGCATCTGCCCAACAACCAAGAAATAAAGCCCTTGGTGAGGTCGACTTGCAAGGCGCCAGCAAGGTAGAAAAAGATTCCGGTGTGTGGGTCGATGGCCAATATGTCGGCTATCTCAAGGAATTACACGGCGACAAGACACTTCTGCTGATTCCGGGGGAACACGAGATCGTTGTGAAGCAGGACGGCTACACCGACTTCAGCCAAAAAGTAACGGTTCAGCCGGGAGAAAAGTTAGCCGTGCCTGTGAAAATGGAGAAAGATCCGCGCTTTGAGATGCCCAAGGTCTTTGCGGAGATCAAACTGGCGGTTAATCCAAACCGCGCCGCAGTATTTGTCGACGGATTATTGGTGGGCCACGTGGGAGATTTTGACGGCGTCGCGAAGAGCTTACTGGTGGCGCCGGGCCACCGCAAAATCAGCATCAGCTTGCCGGGGTATCAAACCTTCGAGACGGAAGTCGATCTTGAAGCCAATCAGAAATTCCAGATCAAAACCGATCTGCAAAAAGCGCCGGTGCCCACCAACCCGGCGCCGCAGCCTTAGTTGTAAGCTAGGTCGGCAGCGGCTGGTCCAGCGTCTCCACGGCAAACGGAATCAGGCATAGTCCCAACGCGAAAGCGATTGCGGTCATCGCCACCGGAGTGCCTAGTGATCCGCGGTGTCGAATTCCCGCTCCTACGAGGAAGGTGATGCCAGCCCCGCCAAACCGTGCAAATGAAGTTGCAAACGCAAACGCGGTAGCCCGGCATTCCGTCGGGTATTGCTCCGGTAGCCACAACGTGTACACGGCAAAATTCGCTCCGCCCAGCCCCAGAAAAAAGAGACAGACAAAGAACCACGTCAGTCCCGCTCCTCCTAGATAAAAAACTTTCCCAAACGTTAGCGCGATAAAAAACATCATCAATGTGAAGAAAAATGCCAACGCTCCTCGCCGACCTAAGCGCGCCGCGAGCCACGGCATCATCAGGCAGCCAAGAATCGTCGCAAACGCCACAAGCATTGTTCCCCACGAAGCCAACTGCGCTGCCCGCTGAGTGCCGTATCCAGCCGCCTCCGCCAAGGAAGTAATCGCAGCGGGAACATAGACTGTTCCTGCCCACAATCCGCAGATCGACGCCAGCATCAAGCTGGAATTCACGACCGTTCGGCCTCGCCACGGAGGTGAAAACAAGACCGCAAACGGCCGCCAGATCGCCCACGACCGCACCACTTTTTCTTTCCTCGTCCACGCCGACGGCTCGGTCACTCCGTATCGCACCCATGCCAATAACAACGCTGGAAGTCCACCAACAGCAAACATCGCCCGCCATCCAAAATGACTGCCGATCCCGTAGTTCGCCAGGGCCGCCAGAAATATTCCGACGTAGTATCCGGTGTGCATAAATCCGGCACCGGCTCGCCGCCGATTTTCCGGCCATGCTTCTGCCACAAACGTTCCGCCCATTGCCCATTCGCCACCGATTCCGATCCCGGCCAGCAGCCGCAGAATCGCGAGCTGCCAGATGCTCGTCACCAATGCACTGAGAAAAGTAAAAAACGAATACCAAACAATCGTGAGCATGAGCGTGCGCACTCGCCCGAACTTATCTCCAATGGGCCCCCACAAAAATGCCAGCCCCCAGCCAATCAGAAAAAGGGCAAACAACAATCCGCCGTAGACCCCGAGGTTTCCTTTTGTCGCTGCCATTCCTGAGCGAGGCAAAAGGTCCCGTAGCGACGGCACGAGGACCAGGGCATAGATAAAGGAATCCATGCCGTCGAGGGCCCAGCCGCCCCAAGCTGCCCAGAATCCGCGAATCTGATTACGAGTAAGAGAAGGAGACGCAACGTAGCCAGAATCGTCCCTACCGCGCTGCGCAGGCGAGGACATGATGGAGGGAAACTATAGCCAAACCTTAAATGTTCGAGCCAAATGCAGGCAGCCGCCGATTACTTTTTGGCCTTCTTCAGTCGTTGTTCCAGTGCATCCACTTCCGCGGTAAGCCCAACCGGCAGCCGATCGCCAAACTTGGCAAAGTGCTCGCGAATCCTGGGCACTTCCGCCATCCAGCCATCGACATCGACTTCCAGCAGCTTGTTAAGGTCGCCGGCAGACATCTGCAATCCAGCGGTATCGAGGTCTTTAGCATCCGGAAGTCTTCCAATCGGAGTCTCTTTCGCATGAACCTTGCCGTCGCAGCGCTCGAAGACCCACCTCAGCACACGGCTGTTTTCGCCGTAGCCCGGCCACAAGAACCGGCCATTCTCATCCAGCCGAAACCAATTGACGTAGAAAATCTTCGGTAGCTTTGCCGCGTTCGCCTCTGCGCCCAACTTGAGCCAGTGACCAAGATAATCGCCCATGTGATATCCGCAGAATGGCAACATCGCCATGGGATCGTAACGCAACCGTCCAACTTGCCCGGTGATCGCCGCCGTGGTCTCACTGCTCTGTGTCGCACCCAGAAAGGTTCCGTGCTGCCAGTTGAGTGCTTCGGTCACCAGCGGAACGATTCCTCTGCGCCGTCCGCCGAAGAGGATCGCATCGATTGGCACGCCATTTGGATCCTGCCACTCGGGCGCGATCGCTGGACACTGTTTTGCTGGCGCAGTGAAGCGAGCATTGGGATGCGCCGCTCTCCGGCCTGACTCCGGCGTCCAGGGACGTCGCAGCCAATCGGTTAATTCAGCCGGCTTCTGCTCGGTCATGGCCTCCCACCACACATCGCCGTCGCGGGTCATGGCACAGTTGGTAAAAACTGCATTCTTGGTCACGCTGAGCATGGCGTTGGCATTCGACTTCATGCTCGTGCCGGGCGCCACGCCGAAAAATCCACACTCGGGATTGATCGCGTAAAGCCGGCCATCCTTGCCGAACTTCATCCAGGCGATATCATCGCCCACGGTTTCCACTTTCCAGCCGGGGATCGTGGGAATCAGCATCGCCAGATTAGTCTTGCCACACGCCGACGGAAACGCGCCCGTCATGTACTTCGCCTGACCCGAGGGGCTGATCAGCTTCAAGATCAACATGTGCTCGGCCATCCAACCCTCATCGCGCGCCTGCACGGATGCGATGCGCAACGCATGACATTTCTTGCCAAGTAACGCATTGCCGCCGTATCCAGAACCATACGACCAAATCTCCCGGGTCTCCGGAAAATGGCAGATGTATTTGTGCTCGGAGTTTTGTGGCCAGGTCGAATCCTGATCATTGGCGCTCAGCGGTGCGCCGACCGAGTGCAATCCCCGCACAAACTCCCCATCCCCGCCCAACACCTCCAGAACCTCGTTGCCCACTCGAGCCATGATGTGCATATTTGCCACAACGTAGGCCGAATCCGTGAGCTCGACCCCAATCTTCGCGTGGGACGAGTTCAGCGGTCCCATCACGTAGGGAATCACGTACATCGTGCGCCCCGCCATCGACCCTGAAAAAAGGCCGGTCAGCTTGTGCTTCATCTTTTCCGGGTCTTCCCAGTTGTTCGTCGGACCGGCATCCTCTTTCTTGCGGGAGCAAATAAAGGTCCGGTCTTCCACTCGGGCCACGTCAGCGGGATTGGAGCGGACGAGAATGCTGTTGGGTCGTTTCGACTCGTTAAGCGGGATGGCGACGCCGGTCTGTACCATCAGCCGCAGCATCTCCTGGTATTCCTTTGCTGAGCCGTCACACCAATGAATGCGGTCTGGCTTACACAGTCGCGCTACTTCTTCCACCCAGCTCGCCAACCGCCCATGCCGACCCTGGCTGGTGGGCTTGACATCCATCGTGATCGTAGCCATGAAAACAGTCTCCAATCTCAAAACTTGTAATTTTTATTGACCATCTTGCGATCGCGGAATTTGCCGATACCAAGGAAGCTAAGCATCTAGCGACGCAAGTTGGCGCCCACGGGCAGAGGCAAAACATTTATTTTCTCGCACTTCGGGGGATTATTCCAGCGCAAAGGTATAGGCCGGGTGGAACGAATGGGAGGGTAGCTTGAGTTAGCCTGTCCTGCAGCTACGAGACGCTCGCCGGTGCGGCACCATACCATTCCTTCTACTGGTCTTCCATTTGCTCGGTGGCCGACCACTGAAAACATAAGTTGTAGCCATCGGGATCGGTCACGTACAACTGCCTCATCCCATATGGCGCGACTTTTGGCTCCTTCACATTCACGCCCTTACTGCGCAGGTACTGATATGCCTCATCCAGATCCCTGCAGCCGAAGTAGAAGGCTGTGTCACCGTGTGCTGCGGTCCGATCCGGTACTGCTGGCCGCTCGTCGTCATCGTACGCGGTATTGAGCATGATCTCCACGCCGTTCAGTCGTAGCAAGCACCAACCGGAATTTTCTCCCTGGCCTGAGTCGCTGATTAGTTCAAATCCAAGCACATCCCGATAAAAGCGCAAAGACGTCCGCATGTCGAACACCGACAGCAGAGGAGCCAGACCACGGATGTCGATTGCCATCGCTTCTCTCCAGGACCAAGTTCAGGCAGTCTAGCCTAAGAAGCCCAAGAAAAACTATCGGCCGCTGGCGTGATGCATCATTTGTAGTTTGTTCTGTGCCGCTGGCACGATTCTGATCAGCGCCAAGCTCGAAGGCCGCGTACTCGGAGCTTTATAGCGCGCCGTCGCAGAAAGCCCGCCGAGGCTAGGATGCCCGACTCATAACTCTACCTCGATCAGGTCCGGTCGCGGCTATCGCTTAATCTTCGCCAACTTCCTTATGAGCATTTAAAGTGAGTTGACGAAATCCTGCAATGGGTAATTGCCGCAAAAAGCTTATAATCAATAGCTTACATTCTAAGCATTCAACTCTTAACTAATCGATCATTGACAGTTGCCAGCAAAGAGATATAATAGTGCACTCCGTAGCAGTCTATTGGTAGGTGGCTCGGATTCCCGGGTAAAGTGTTGTTGCGCGTGAATCCTGAGCTGCGCGGCTTGAATCTAACCTTATACGTGTAAGCAATTTAGAGATTAATTTGCCACTTTTTTGGAAGGAAAGAAGGCGCTAATTTATGGCTAAGAGACGCGGAAATCCCAACTGGGGCAAGCCGGAGCCGATTGGCCCGATCGTCCCGACGGTTACCGAGTTTGAGCAAGTTGTTCGTGAATACAAGCTCACGCCCGATCAGTATCTGCGGTCAACCCGTCTGCGGGAGTGGGCTCGGCGCAACAAGAATTCGAAGTACATTCCAGAGCCTTTGTTGGAAGCCTGGGGCTTTGAAATTGAGTCTACCCTGTAAGCCAGGGCGCAGAATTCCAAGGGTCGCCGATTGGCGGCCCTTTTGCTTTTTGCGAGTGAATTCGCATTCAGAGCGACTTTCTTATACTTAGGAATTCGGAGATTCGTCCTATGATTTCACATTCTCCTTTTTCGGACGTTCCCAGCGCCATCGAAGAGATTCGCTCCGGACGCATGGTTGTTGTGGTTGACGATGAAGACCGCGAGAACGAAGGCGATCTCACTCTCGCCGCCGAGAAGATCACTCCTGAAGCGATCAACTTCATGGCCAAATACGGACGCGGCCTAGTCTGCCTCGCCATGACCGAGGAGCGCCTTGACCATCTTCGTATTGGCCCCATGAGCGCCGAAAACACCTCAAACTACGGCACCGCTTTTTGCGAAGCGATCGATGCGCGCGATGGCGTCACCACTGGAATCTCTGCTTATGATCGCGCTCGTACCATCACGGTAGCGATCGATCCCGCGACTCGCCCGGCCGATCTGGCTCGTCCCGGCCACATTTTTCCATTACGCGCCCGTAAAGGTGGAGTCCTAGTGCGCGCAGGACAAACCGAGGCCTCTGTCGATCTTGCCCGCCTTGCCGGCCTCATTCCCGCCGGCGTGATTTGCGAGATCATGCGCGACGACGGCACCATGGCCCGCATTCCCGACCTCGTCAAATTCTGCTCCGAGCATGGTCTGAAAATGCTGACCGTCGCCGAGTTGATCCGGTACCGCATGCAGCACGAGCGCTACGTTCATCGCGTTGGCGAAGCGATGATTGGGACCCCGTATGGCGAATTTCGCCTCATCGCTTATGAAAGCGAAATCGAAGGCGGCGAATCGCATGTGGCCTTAGTGCGGGGCGAAATTGAAGGCGATGACCCCGTTCTCGTCCGCATGCACGCACATTGCGTCATGGGCGACGTTTTCGGATCGACCGCGTGCGATTGCCACGCCACAATTGAAGGCTCGTTGCAAGCCATCGCCCGCGAAGGCCGAGGAGCGCTCATTTATCTTCACCAGAGTTCTAAGGGATTTTCGATTGAAAAGATGGGCGAGCGTACCATGCTCACCTTCCATCGCGACAAGCGGCTTCCCGCACTTCCCGAAAGCGAGCGCAAGACTCAGCGCGAAATCGGCATCGGCGCGCAAATCCTTTCTGATCTGAACCTGCGCCGCATTCGCCTGCTTACCAACCATCCTCGCAAAGTGCCCGCGCTCGAAGGATTCGATATCGAGATCGTCGAGCAGGTTCCAGTGGCACTCGAAAGCGCAAAGGTCCGCCGCTAGCTAAGGGGGCGCGACCTCGTGCTCCTGCAGGATCATTAGCGCATTCGACAATGCTGCCGTTGCGCAGTTGACGAATTTTTACACGCGATCCCTGTAATTTTTGCGTCTTTCCGCAGCACCTTTGTAACCTCCTGATTTCTCTGCCGTGCCGCTCGCCGCAACATCCTGCGCACTTTCGCGTTTGTATAAGTGACTGGAAAGGACGAACACAATGCGTATCCCAAATTCAATTCGCTGGATGTTGGCAACGGTGCTGATTCTGGCGATGTCTTCCGCTGCATTCGCCGGAGTTTTCGTATCCGTCAATTTTGGACCGCCTCCACTGCCGGTCTATGTGCAGCCACCCTGCCCGGCGCCGGGCTACATGTGGACGCCTGGCTACTGGGCATACGGACCTGATGGCTATTACTGGGTTCCCGGCACGTGGGTTTTGGCGCCTCAACCTGGCTTTCTGTGGACGCCCGGCTATTGGGGTTTCGCCGGTGGCGTGTACCTCTGGCATGCTGGATATTGGGGTCCGAGGGTTGGCTTTTACGGCGGCATTAACTACGGCTTCGGCTACACCGGTGTCGGCTTTGCCGGGGGCTATTGGCGCGGTGGACAGTTCTTCTACAACCGCAATGTCACGAATGTGAACATCGTCAATGTTCACAACGTTTACAACACCACCGTGATCAACAACAACACGACCGTCAATCGCGTCGCCTACAACGGCGGGCCTGGCGGCCTTACGGCCCGGCCGACCGCTGCCGAGCAAGCAGCGGCGCGTGAGCAGCACATCGCCGCCACCTCTGCCCAGGTGCAACACGAGACGATGGCGAGAAATAACCGTGATCTTCTGGCTTCCGTGAACCATGGCAAACCTTCGATCGCTGCCACGGCCAGGCCGTCGGATTTCAAGGGCGCCGCAGTCTCCGCCAGCCGAGCCGGGGGGCCCTATCGCGCACCGGAGGCCAACAACAACGCGCCTCGTGCCAACTCCGTTTCGCGCCCTACTGGCAACTCGCCAGTAGAAAACGGGCGTAACAATGCGACTCCGATGCGCAGCTCCGTGCCGCGTCCGCCCAGCTCGTTCGGTCAGACAAACAACAGCGCACGCAACGAAAATAACTCTACGACGCACTCCAACGTGCCTCGGCCTTCGAGTGCGTCTCGCCCTTCCAGCAACTACGGCCAGAGCGGGTCACGCCCCGAGCCAACGTACCATGCGCAGAACGTTCCGCGTCCGCAAAGCACGCCGCGGCCGCAGAGTTCGTCGCGAAGTGAACAGTCTTACAGGCAGCCAAGCCACTCAACGGTTTCGCGCCCGCAATCCCAACCACGGCCCGAGGCCGCGCCGCAGCATGAATCGCAGCCTCGCCAGGAATCACACCCCGGCGGAGAATCTCGACCGGCCGAACCGCACGGCGGAAGGGCCGGAAGATGAATTCGTCGTGGCGATGGAGCACTGGTACCTTCGTCCCGCCGCTAACTTGATCTGGGGAGACAAAAAGGCCGCGACGTTAGTCGCGGCCTTTTCATTTGCGTCTTCGCCAGTCGTCGGTTAACGCTTTCGAAGACTCGCCCCGTAAGACTGGAAACCGTTATGCGGATTTAGTTCTCGGCAGCCGAGTGAAAACGATCAGCTTACCCCGCTCCAACAGCGTTGCGTCCTTATTAATCCTTCGGTATGACGTCGGGATATAAAATTTTATGATTCGTGCCATGACTGCCGTCTCCTATTCACGAGTTCCCCTTCACTGCCGCCCGTGTATGAACTCACTCTAGGAGACCGCTGTGAATCCTGCCACTAGGTGATTCCCTAGTTTTTGAAGATTTCGATGACGCAACTGGGAGGTAGAAAGCGTCGCCGCAGACCATGCCCCGCGCTCTACGGCCGATTATTCCAGCCCGCGATATTTCAACATCGCCTTAGTGTTTGGCGGTCCGCCGCGCCACGACTCATACAGTTTCTCCAGGTCTTGCGTATTCCCGCGCGACAGAATCATTTGCCGGAAGCGATCGCCATTGGCTCGAGTCAGCCCGCCATTGTCGACGAACCATTGGTATGCATCGTCCGCCAGCATTTGCGTCCACAGGTACGCATAATATCCTGCGCTGTACCCATCGCTACTCCAAATGTGGGCGAAGTAGCTGGAGCGGTATCGTGGCGGCACATAGCTCACCGCGAGGTGCGTCTTCTCGAGCGCTTGTTTCTGAAACTCATCCGGATTCTGAAGTGGCGCATCCGCAGGAAGCAGGTGCCACTGCATGTCAAGTTCAGCGGCAGCCAGCAGTTCGGTCATGTCGTAACCTTTATTAAAAGTTTCGGAGTTCCGGATTTTCGCCACCAGCTCTTCCGGCATAGAAGCGCCAGTTTTGTAGTGTTTCGCATAGTGGGCAAAGATCGAGGGATAAAGCGCCCAATGCTCGTTGAACTGCGACGGAAACTCCACGAAGTCTCGCGCCGTCGATGTGCCCGCCAGCATGGGATAGTTCACGTTCGAAAACATGCCATGCAGCGCGTGTCCAAATTCGTGAAACATCGTGACCACGTCCGTGAAGCTGATCAGCGCAGGTTCTCCTGCGGCCGGCTTTGGCAAATTAGCAACGTTGTAGACAACCGGTGAATCTCCGAGCAGCTTCGATTGTCCGACGAACTCCGACATCCACGCTCCACCATTCTTATTGTCTCGTTTGAAGTAATCGCAGTAGAAAAGCGCCAAATGCTTGCCGTTGCTGTCGAACACCTCGAACACCCGCACGTCCGCCTCGTAAACCGGAATGTCGTGCCGCTCTTTGAACGTCAGTCCGTAGAGCTGATTGGCAGCGTAGAAAACGCCATTCTCCAGGACATTATTCAGCTCGAAGTACGGCTTTACTTCTGCGTCGTCCAGAGCGTATCGCGCCTTGCGCACTTGTTCCGAGTAAAACTCCCAATCCCAGGGCCGGAGTTGAAAGCCGCCGTGCTGAGAATCAATGACTGCCTGATTATCTTTGGCTTCGCTGGCAGCTTTTCCGGTGGCCGCCGGGACAATCGCATCCATGAACTTCAAAGCAGCTTCCGGCGTTTTCGCCATCTGATCCTCGATCTTCCATGCGGCATAGTTCGGATACCCCAGCAATTTGGCTTTCTGCGCGCGGAGTTGGGCCAGGCGAGCAATCGTGTCGCGCGTATCATTAGCATCGCCACGCTCCGTGCGGTTCCACGAGTGTTCGAAGAGGGCTTCCCGCGTCGCGCGATCTCTGAGCGAAGTTAAATCGGGCTGCTGGGTCGTGTTTTGAAGGGGGATTAGGAATCCCTCGACTTTGCGGTTCTTTGCCGCCTGCTCTGCCGCGGCAATACGAGCATCGGGGAGTCCTGCCAGCGCAGCTCTGTCTTTGGTAACGTAGGCACCTTCCTTCGTGGCAGCGAGCAGCTTGTTGGAAAATGCGGTTGATAGCGTCGAAGCCTCTTCATTCATCTTCTTAAGTTCGGATTTGTCGCTTTCCGAGAGGTTCGCCCCTGCGTGCACAAACCTCTCGTAGTAGCGATCCAGCAAGCGCAGCGATTCAGCATCGAGGTTGAGCGAGTCTTTCTGCTTGTAAATTGCGCTGATCCGCTCAAACAGTTTCGTGTTCAGGAAAATGAAATCTTCGTGCGCAGCGAGTTTTGGGGCTTCGATCGTTTTGATGTTCTGCAGCGTAGGGTTGGTATTGGCACCCGTAACGCCGTGAAAGGCCACCATGGTTCGATCCAGCAATCGACCGCTCTTCTCCAGAGCCACGATGGTGTTGTCGAAGGTCGGGGCTTGGGGATTGTTGGCAATCGCCTCAATCTCCGCCTGCTGTTGCGCCATGCCGGCTTCGATCGCAGGCTGATAGTCTTCATCTTTGATCTTGTCGAACGGTGGGGCGTGAAATGGCAGTTCGCTGGGCGCATAGAACGGGTTCGAGGGGCCAAAACTCTCGCTGGGCGCCGGCTTGGCAGAATTCTGGGCGAGGACATCGCTGGTCAAAAGGCTCATAAATAGCAGAATAACCGTTAGGTTGGGTGATCGAAAAGTTTTCATGATGATGAGAGACGTTTTTCTTATGAGATTGTAACTGGTTGCTGACTTTGCGGCGGACAAGAAAACGGCCGCGATTGCTCGCGGCCATTCTAAGCTTCCAGTTTGCAGCCTCTCAGTACAGGTGGAAATCAACCTGTACGCTGATCTCAACCGCGACCGGTCGGCCATCTTTCATGGCCGGTTCAAATTTCCAGGTCTTCACGGCTTCGATGGCTTTTTCGTCCAAGCCCAGGCCAAGACTGCGTTGGATCTTGACGTCGCGCGGTTTGCCGTCTGGCCCTACGACCATCCAGAGCACGCACACACCCTGATACTTTGCCTTGCGAGCTTCCTCCGAGTATTCCGGATCTGGAGAATAGATCGGTTTCGGGGCCGACACGCCACCGCCTACGCGGAAGACGCCTCCACCAATACCGCCGCCGTGTCCAGGACCAACACCCGGGCCAGATCCCGAGCCTACGCCACCACCGCTGCCGGAGCCGATACCGCCACCCGATCCGGTTCCATTGGAAGGCGGAGCAGGGATGTTCGACATCGGATCGCCAAGCGTCGGCAGGTTCGCCATCGCCATGTGGATCTGCGGTGGAACGACCACGGTCGGTTCCACTGGCAGCTTCGGATTATCATTGCGGACCACGACCATGGGCGGCGTGATCTGCTGCATGGACAATTTCGGCAGTCTGCCTTTGGAAGCCTTTAGAATGTCGCGGTCGCCACCACCACCACCGCCACCGGCCTGAGTCTTCGAAGGCTGGAGAGGCGGAACATCGTCCGGGGCGATCAGGGTTACCGTGGCCTCTGGTTTCTTAACCTGCTTGATCACGCGGCCACCCCAGATGGTCAGCCCGATAATCAGCGATACAGCGATGAGGTGGACGACCGTCGATCCGAAGACGCCGTTCTTTTTGTAGTTGTAAAAGCCCCAAATGTCCTTGACCGGAACTGGCTTCGAAGTCAGAACTAAGGGAGGAAGTTTCTTGGGGAAAAAGAAATCGTCGAGGCCCTGGAACAGGGATCTCCACAGTGGCTGTTCCAGACTGCTTTTCGACAACAACAGATTCAGTTCGGGTTCACCCTCTGGGCGGGTTCTAAGAGCGTCGGTCGCCATTATTTAACTCCGAGCTGTGGATGTCTGAGAAGAAAGGATGCTCCCCCTAGAGTGGATGACGGTTTGGCTTGGTGCGTTGCTTCAACAGACTTCAACCCCATTGTACCCCCCAAGTTGCTCAGCCAATTGGAGAATTTCTCCCCCAATGACAAACTTAGATGCTTAGACTCCGGAAGGGTCGCTCGCGTCTACAAAATTGTATCCGATTCTACACGTTCCGGCGGACTTTCCCTATTATGTCGCGGGTAACCTTGGTGTCCGGGAGCGCGTTATCCTCGTTCATTCTCCGAATCCCTATATAATCAAGGAATCAATCATTTGGGGGAAGCCAGCGAGTGCCGCTCGAGTTAAAGTCAACGATCAATCTGCCTAAAACCGACTTTCCTATGAAAGCCAATCTGCCGCAGAACGAGCCCAAACTGCTCGCACGCTGGCACGAGATGGGCATCTACCGCCGCATCCGCGAGGCGCGGGCAGGAGCGCAAATTTATGCGCTTCACGATGGGCCTCCGTATACCAGCGGGCCGATCCATCTGGGCACGTCGCTCAACAAATGTTTGAAGGACTTCATTGTCAAATCGCACAACATGATGGGATTTGATGCGCCGTACGTCCCCGGTTTTGATTGCCATGGCCTCCCCATCGAGATCAAAGTCGACCAGCAACTCGGCGGCAAAAAGCTCCAAATGAAGCCAGCCGATGTGCGCCTGGAATGCCGCAAGTACGCCCAAAAGTTCCTTGATTTACAGACCTCGCAGTTCACCCGCATTGGCGTGTTTGGGCGTTGGGAAAAGCCCTATGCGACGATGAATCCGCAGTATGAGTCGGTAGTCGTCGATACCCTGTTTACGTTCATGGAACGGGATTTCGTATACAAGGGGCTGCGGTCAGTCTACTGGTGTATTCACGATAAAACGGCGCTCGCTGAAGCGGAGGTCGAATACGAGAATCGGACAAGCCCGGCGATTTGGGTGAAGTATCGACTGAAAGACGATCCAGCAACGATCGATCCGGCGCTGAAAGGCAAGAATGTCTTCACGGTGATCTTTACGACCACTCCGTGGACGATGCCAGCGTCGATGGCGGTGGCATTTCATCCTAAGGAGGAATATGCCGCGCTGGAGTCGGGCGGCGAGGTTTATATCGTGGCCGCGAGGTTGGCGGAGGAGTTTGCCGGCAAAGTCGGATTAAGCTCGAAGCAGGAAATCGCCAGATTTCCCGGCGAGAAAATGGAGTGCAAGAATTTCGCGCATCCATTTCTCGATCGCAACATTATTGGCGTGCTTGCTGATTACGTCACGATGGATACGGGCACGGGCGTGGTTCACACTGCGCCATCTCATGGCGCGGACGACTTCAATACCGGCGTGAAATACAAGCTCGATCTGACAACGCATGTGGATGAATCTGGCGTTATACACGACGGCTTGCCGGAGTACGACGGGCTGCAGGTTTTCAAAGCGAATGCGCCGATCGTTGAACTGTTGAAAAAGCGCGGTGCGCTGATGCACGAAGAGAAGATCGAGCATTCTTATCCGCATTGCTGGCGGTGCCACAATCCGATCATCTTTCGCGCGACCGAGCAATGGTTCATCTCGATGGAGACGCCCATGCCCGGCGGCACGCTGCGCACGCGGGCGTTGGAAGAGATTGAGAAAGTAAAGTGGGACCCATCGTGGGGTGAGGATCGCATTGCCAATATGATTGCTACGCGGCCGGATTGGTGCATCTCACGGCAGCGGGTCTGGGGCGTGCCGATCGCAGTGTTTCTATGCGCGGGCTGCCACAAGCCATTGATGGATTCGGCAATTCATCGGAAGGTCGTCGAGTTATTCGCTCGTTCTGGCGCGGATGCCTGGTACACGCCAGAAGCAGACAATATTGTTTTTCCGGGCACGAAGTGCGCCAAATGCGGAGGAACAAAATTTGAAAAGGAGATGGACATTCTCGACGTGTGGTTCGAGTCGGGATGCAGCTATCTTGCCCTGCGGTCGGCCGAACCGAACTATCCTCCGTCAGCCGACCTCTATCTCGAAGGCGGCGACCAGCACCGGGGGTGGTTCCACTCTTCCCTGCTTTGCTCGGTCGGTACGCAGAATCGTGCGCCTTACAAAACGGTCGCGACGGTCGGGTGGACGCTCGATGAAAACGGCCAGGCGATGTCGAAGTCGCGGGGGAATGATGTCGATCCAGTGGACATCGCTGGACGGCTTGGCGGAGAGATTGTGCGGCTGTGGGTCGCGTCGGTCGATTTTCGCGAGGACGTAGTTGGGTCCGAGCAGCTGATGCAGCGGATCGCGGAAAACTACCGCAAGATTCGCAATACTTTTCGCTACATTCTGGGAAACCTGCATGGCTTCGATCCGCAACGAGATGCCGTGCCGTTCGAGAAGATGGAAGCGCTCGACCAATACATGCTGCGGCAGACAGCGGCCATGGCAGCGGATGTAATCCGCTTTTACAATGAATTCTCTTTTCACAAGATTTATCAGCGAATCTTGAATTTCTGCGTCGTAGAGCTCAGCGCGTTTTATTTCGATGTGCTAAAAGACCGGTTGTACACGTACGCTCCGAATTCACAGGCGAGGCGGGCGGCACAGACAGCAATTTGGCGGATCGGCGAGGCGCTGGTGCGATTGCTAGCCCCGATTATGAGCTTTACTTGCGAGGAGATTTGGCAATATATGCCGGCATTGCCGGGCCGATCGAAAAGCGTGCACGTCGAGAAATTTCCTGCCGCGGCAGACCTTGTCGGTAAGGGCGTTTTGGCTGAGGAGGCAAATCAGGATAAGGATTGGTCGACTTTGCGCGCCGTGCGCGAGGAAGTGCTCAAAGCGCTCGAGGAAGCTCGCAATAACAAGCTGATCGGCGGTGGCTTGGAAGCGCAAGTCGCGATTGCTGCGGCCGATCCGGTGTTTTCCGTGCTGGCGCACTACAAAGATCAGCTTCGCTACCTGTTTATCGTGTCGGACGTCACACTAGAACAGGCTGGAAACGGCCGCACTGGAGTCGCGGTCAAAGTTGCGAAAGCTGCCGGGCAAAAATGCGAACGCTGCTGGAATTATTCGACAGGCGTGGGGGAGGACTCGAACTATCCCATGGTTTGCGAGCGATGCAGCGCGGTGCTGAAAGAGATCGAAGCGGAACTGGCAACGAAGTAATCTAAGACGTGCAGTTTTTTGATGAGCGAACCCCACGTAATGCGTAGATTTCATTTCCTGATTGCCCTGATGGTAGTGTTACTTGACCGTGCTACCAAGTGGGTGGTCGCCAAAGATATTTCCTTGCACGATGGAATTCAGGTGATTCCCGGCTTCTTTCGCATTACCCACGTGGAGAACCGCGGGGCGGCTTTTGGCCTGTTTGCGGATTCTCCAGCACAATGGAAGATCGCCATGCTGGTGCTGTTTTCTATCGTGGCTCTGATCGTGGTAACTGCTCTGCTGTGGCGCAATAGCCATGCGATGACCACGACTGGAGTTGGCCTCGCCCTGATTTTGGGAGGTGCGGTAGGGAATTTGTGGGATCGACTCCTAAACGGACGGGTCGTAGACTTTCTGCTTTTCTACATCGGCCAATATCAGTGGCCAGCTTTCAACGTCGCCGACAGTGCGATCGTCTGCGGCGCGGGGCTGCTAGTAATTGAAATTCTTTTCGCTAAAGCCCCGGCACAGGAAAAATCCGCCTAGAAAACTCACCACAGAGGACTACCGAGGATCGCAGGCAACCCCAGTGTCCTCCGCGGTTGAAGATTTAAGCCGTCTTTTTCTGCGCCATTTGCGCGTGGAACTGCTTGGCGCCTTCTTCCATTTCTTGTTCGGTCATATCTTGGGTGTGAGTGCTGAGAGTCCATGCAAAGCCATAGGGGTCGGTGAAGTTGCCCATGCGATCGCCCCAAAACATATCCGTCACTGGACAGGTAACCTTGCCGCCAGCGTCGACGGCGCGCTGGAACGCCTTGTCCACATCTTCCACATAGAGATAGAATCCGCTGGGTGTGCCGCCTAATGTCTGGGGCGATTTAGCTCCCCAGGCAGGGTTCTCATCGTTCATGAAAATGATGGAATCGCCAATCTGCAACTCGGCGTGGGTGATGATGCCGTCAGGACCCGCCATGCGCATTCTTTCCTGGGCCCCTAACGCCTTCTTATAGAACTCGATGGCTTCTGCAGCATTGCGAACCGTGAGAGACGGGGTGATGGTGTGAAATCCGGGTGGAATCGGTTGCGTCGATTTTTTCATGAGAAGCTCCTTGGGTTTGATGGCTGGCCAGATCGGACGGTCGTCGAAAAACGAACCACCCACATTCTACCCATCGGAAGTCGGTGAAAATTATGAAAAGTTGTAAAAAAATGGGGACGCCGTAGCGAGCCGTGCTAGGATTGCGGGAGCGTAAAAGGGCGCATCCGGTCCGCGGAAAGGACAGAAGTCCACCTTAATCGTACCAATTCATTCACGAACTAACTTTCAGCCCTTACATGCGGATCTGGGCATAAGAAAGGAAGTTCGTCATGCCGGTAAGACACCTACCCGACCACCCCAGTCTCGATCACCTGAGGAATCAAGCGAAAGATTTGTTGAAAGCCCACGCTTCGCACTCGTTGCTTGCCGCACAATTGCTCCGAGAATTTCACCCTCGATTCGTTCATTCTTCCGACGCTGAGATCTTTAAGGCCGAACTCAAGCTCAGCGATGCACAACTCACAATCGCGCGCGAGGCGGGCTTTCCGAGTTGGCCGAGGCTGAAAAGGCATATTGAGAAACCCACGCTCGCCGATCATCTGAATTTGCCTCATCATGAGCGCATTGAAGATGGCCCTTTCAGGCGGGCCGTCGATTTGCTGGACGCTGGCGATGCGGCAGGTTTGCGGGCTCACTTGCGTAAATATCCAAATTTGACGCATCAGCACGTCGTGTTCGAAGGCGGAAACTATTTTCGCAATCCCACGCTTCTGGAATTCATCGCCGAGAATCCGATCCGTCACCGCAAATTGCCAGACAATATTGTTGAGATTGCAAAGGTCATTCTGGAGGCGGGCGTGGAGGAATCCGCGCTAAACGAAACGTTAATGCTTGTCGCGACCGGCAGTGTTCCGCGCGAATATCGGGTGCAGATTCCATTAATTGATCTATTGTGTGATCACGGTGCAGATGCTAACGCTGCCATCTTGCCAGCGGTCCTGCATCATGAATTGGAATCGGTGAATGAACTACTCCGGCTCCGGGCGCGGATGACACTACCTGTCGCAGCGTCCTTGGGACGCACGGAAGATGCTCGACGACTCCTCCCAACCGCCAGCAGCGAAGATCGTCATCTCGCGCTGAGCGTCGCTGCGGATTTT
>Ga0335073_10000052_pt1 | contig 139092 bp, 148 predicted proteins | sample Lox_Sample_22_FD_207093 | JGI IMG/M metagenome (GOLD analysis project Ga0335073, IMG submission 207093) | Soil microbial communities from Loxahatchee National Wildlife Refuge, Florida, United States - Lox_Sample_2.2 | ecosystem: Environmental > Terrestrial > Soil > Wetlands | place: USA...
CACGAACGCCGAACTCATCAAGCGCATCGGGGAGCTCGCAGGCAAAATCAGCGACGTCCGCAAGCGGCCGCCGTCCGCGCTCCTGATGCGCGGTGGCCGCTACTTCGACATCGCGGCGAGCCCTGACGGGAGCGGCAACACGCCGATGCAGCGTGTCGGCGTCGGGGCGTTCCCGGCCGAAGCCGACACCGGCCCGTTCGGCCCCGTCGCGGGCCTGCCGGTCTACTTGGACCAGACGATCCCGGCCGACCTCGGCACCGGCGAAAACCAGGACCTGATCGTCGCGGTCCGTGCTCGCGACGTGATCCTGCTCGAAGACACTGGACCGCACTTCACCGCGATGCCCGGCACCGACGACGCCGGCCAGCTCACCGTCCTGCTCGCCTGGCACCAGTACGTCGCCGCGTTCACATCGCTCTACCCCAGCGGCATCGGCACGCTGCAGGGCACCGGGCTCGTCTACCCAGGGAGCGAATTCTGATGGCCAACCTTCGCGACCACCAGCGCGACTGGCTGCGACACGCCCGCCGCGAACTCGCCAAAGCACGCCAGGCCATGCGCGACCTCGAAGCCGACAACCACAGCTCGGCAGAAGTCAAGGCGACCAGGGATCGGATCCTTCGCGAAGCCATCACGAAATGGACCGCGAAGGTCCGGCAGCTCGAAGCGGACCTCGGCGAGACGCCCGCCGGCGACAGCCCGCGCGCCGCAGCACCGCGCGCCACCAGCGAGGCGCGCAGCGAAGTGATCGTCGGCGGCATGCGCAAGATCACGCGCTGGCTGCCGGTCCGCGAGAAGCTCACCGACCTCGTTCCAGAGCTCCGTGACCTGCAGGCCCTCGCTCGTCAGCGCAAGCGCGAACACGGCCGCCGAATCCGCACGAGCTCGAGTACCGACTTGCTCCTGCGGCGGAGACCGCGATGACGCTTGCTGCGCCGCTTTCGGTTGGCGGTGTAACGAGGCGCTCCACCTCCAGGGAGCGCGCGAGCATTCCGCGTGCGTCGGCGCGGGATGCTCGCCCAAGCTTGCCGCCCCTCACGGCAAGGGTAGGGGACTGCGGGACTCGGCGGCCTGCTCACGGCACAGTCATCACCGTGGGCAGGCCGTCGAGTGGTGGTGCCCTGAACAGATCGCAATGGGGGGACGTAGGTCGTACTTCAGCGGGGAAGGCGAATGACCCCGCCATTTCGGCCTCCCCCCCACGACGTTTGAAGCCGCGAACTTGCGCGGCCACGCGGGGAACTCCCCGGGGATCTCACTGGGGATTTCCCACGCGTTTGCGGCGTAGCCGCACGCCTTGGAGGCGTCGTTGAGCACGCCGGCGCACGACGTTGTCGTGTGCGTCGACTGCGGCCGGCGCTTCGAGTACGTGCGCCTCACCAAGCCGCGCAAGCGGTGCGTCGAGTGCGCGACACCGTCCTACTCTCGCTCCGGTGTCTGTGAGCGGTGCGGCGCCGCTTCGACGCCGGGCAGGCGCTATCGGTACTGCGAGCCGTGCCGGCGTGCCGTGCGCCGCGAGCGCGACCGTAGGCGCTCGCCGCGCGCCGAGAACAGGAACGCCAGGCGCCTCGCACGCCTGCAGCTCGCTCCGCTCATCGCCGAGCAGAGCGTGGACTGCGGGCTCTGCTGCCGGCCGGTCGTGCCCGGCGGCGTGGCTTGCCCGGTGTGCGCGAGCGCGACGTGCGGCTGGCACGTCACACGCGGAGACGACGGGAAGTACGAGGGCGCCGTGCATGCGTGCTGCGGTAACGCCGCGCGCCGTGCGTCGCAGAGAGAGGCGGCCTAGGTGCCGGCGCGCGAGGTAACGATCGCCGCCGGCTGCACGGTCGACGACGCGGTGTGCGAGGTCGCGCTGCTCGGCAGGGACGGGCGGATCACGTTCCCGCTCAGGTTCCCGCTGAGGTTCACGCCGGCCAAGCCGAGCGAGACGACAGACAACGATCAGAACGATGGAGGGGAGACAACACGATGACCGTCGAGGTACTTGGATGGCTAGAGAACACCGAAAACTCGAGCGCGGAGATCGCACGCCGAACGATCTTCGCGCTGCTCCAGCGCGGCAGCACCGTCGGCAGCGTCGTCGGCGGCCTGATCGGCGCAACCGACTGTCAGATATCCGCGGGGTCCGGCATGCAGGCGATCGTCGCGCCGGGCGAGGCCATTGTGAGTGGCAGCTCATCGGCGACGCAGTCTGGTTACTACGTTCGCGTCAGCGCGGCGGCCACGCTCACCATCTCGCCGGCGAGCGAATCCCTGCCGAGGGTCGACGGCATCTACCTGGTAATCAAGGATTCCGCGTACACCGGCAGCGAAAACGAAGCGCTCTTGTACGTCGCCGAAGGCACGCCGACAGCTTCAGCTACCCTCACGAACCTTCTCGGCAAGGCGGCCGCGCCCACATCGAGCCTGCTCCTCGGCTTCGTGCTCGTTCCAGCCAAAGCCAAAAACATAGAAGGGGCCGACGTGTCAAACCGCGCGAAAACCGTCGCGTTGGGCGTCGGCCCGTGGACCGCGCCGGAATCCTACCTTTCCGCGAATATTGGGGAAGCAGCTGGCTACCTGACCGTTGGCGTGCGCCAAGAGTCGGGCGGTGCGGTCGCGCGTCTACGCGGCTGCTACAAAGTGCTCTCCGGCAAATCCGTGGTGAACGGGGACACCCTGATGACGCTCCCCGTGGCCTTCCGTCCCTCCGCTGACGTCAACGTCGCGGCGCCCGTCGGCTTCGGCGCCGCGCAGATCGTCATTTCGACGGGCGGCGCGGTGACGTGGGAGGGCGCCGAAGCCAAAGCGGGCGAACTGATCGGCCTGGACGGCATAACGTTCAGCCTGACCTAACGACGCGGCTCGCGCGTAGATGCCGTTCTCTGCCGTTCCCGTGCGTCTCTCGCTGGCGCCGCGGCCCCGACTGTGCCGAGGGGGCAAAACGTGTCGTGCGGGCGTGTCACGGGACAAGCTGTCCCTTGCGCGCCGCCTCCCGCCACGGTACGGTGAGCGCAACGACAAGTTGGGGCGGCGCCGCGCTAACGGCCCGCCCCGTGGCCCCGAGAGCACAGACTCCCGGCGCACTCGCAGCCTACTGGCCGCGATCCTCGCCAAGAGCAGCACTCGGAGCCTCCGAAACAAGGAGGACCGACATATGGACAGCGTGACTACCGCGACCGTCGTCAAGTGCGAGTGGTGCGGCGCGCCGGCGACCGTGAGGGACCTGACGCCCAACGTAGCGACCGGCGAGCCGAAAGGCGACGCGACCTGCGAGCCGTGTGCTCGGTTCCGGTGGGGGTACCGATACGCGGAAGCGGTCTCCATCCGCGAAGCGTTGGAGCACGCACTCGAGAACGCCCAGCGGGCCGGCGTGATGGCCGAGGAAATCCGCGAGGCGGTTGACAGGTGGCTCAAGGGCGGCGAAGCGACGGTTGGCGCCGAGCTCGCGTTCTACCACGCGCGCATGAACCTCGACTCAGACTCGGCCGGCTGGACGTTGCAGTTCGCGCCGCTCGGCGACGTCGAGCAATGCCTGGACGGCGGTGCGTGATGGCACTCTCGGCGATCGACGGCACGAAGGACGATGAGCCGGACCGCACTCGCCGCGCATGGCTGCACGTCGCGGCGGGCTACGAGGCGGCGCTCACCGAGCTTGAGCCGGGCGACGACGACTACGGCCGCATGTTGCGGGGGCGCGCACGGTGCCGGCTGATCGCCGGCGAGGCGACGCTCGGGATGGTGTCGTGATGGCGCTTTCTCTGGTCGACGGCACGAAGGACGAAGAGCCGGAGCGCGCCCCCCGCGCGTGGGCGCATGTCGCGGAGGGTTGCGAGGCGGCGTTTGCCGACCTCGAGCCGGGCGACGAGGACTACGGCCGGATGCTGCGGATGCTCACGAAATCGCGGGGCCTGGCCGGCCAGTCGACGCTCGGGACGGTGTCGTCGGCGATCGACGGCACCGGCGACGTCGAGGACGGCGAGGTCGCTATGCGTGAGGCGTGCCGGCGTATAGCGGACGCGCTCGGCGACGCCGCGACAATCAGCGGGCTCTCCGCTTCCGACCGTGCGTTCCTCTTGCGGACTCAGCGCGGATTTGTCGAGCTCGGCGGCCTGGCGCCGTTCACCATCGCCGGTCTGGAGATGTCGTGATGGCCGACGAGCTGATACAGGCTGCGTTGCAGCTCGTCGCCGAGCTCCCGGAGCGCGCCGTCGACATGACGGCGGCCCAGATGGAAGCTCGTGCTGGCATGCAACGCGACTTCGCGGACGCTTTCAGTGCGACAGCGGACGCCCTAGGGGACGACGACGCCGATGTGGCCACGATCGAAGAGGCCGGCTTGCGGGCGCTCGACGCCCAGCGCGCGAGCGCCGTGCTCGATGAGTGGGACGAGCGGTCAGGACTGAACGAGCTCATGGGAGAGGCGAAGCGCGACACGCCGGTCACCCTGACCGAAGACATGTCCGGACGGTTGCTCTTCGGCGTGCCGGTCGACGAGGCGGGTCGCGGAGCGGAAGAGTGATGGCCGGCCGTGGTTTCACGAGCCAGCTGTACCGGGCCGCGAGGCTCAGCAACAACATCAGCGCGGTCGCGTCCGGTAAACCCGGGCGCGTCGCGCGCAGAGCAACGAACGTGACCATCGGCCGGGCGTTGGGCCGGGCCGGATTCTGGAGGAGGTTGTGGCGATGAGACCGCCGACGGGTAGCGTGGTCGAGCACGAAGGGCGCGACGGGCTGACGTACCGGTCGCTCAGGTTCACGGCGTACGGCAAGCGCCGGCGGGTGCCGCTCGGAGCGGTGAGCGCGACCGAGGCGCAGAGCGCGCTGCGGCACATGCTCGCGGACGTCGAGCGCGGCGTCTGGCGGCCTGCCGCCGCTGCGCAGGCGCCTTCGGCGAGCGACCTGGCGCCCACGTTCGGGGAGTTCGCAATGGAGTGGTGGACGCTCACGAAGGACCAGTTCGCGCCGAGCACCCAGGCGGATTACTGGTGGCGCCTGACGGTGCACCTGGCGAAGTTCTTCAACGAGCTGCGCGTCGACGAGATCACCTTCGACACGGTCGAGCGGTACATCGCCGCGAAGCTCGCGGAAGACAAACCGCTCTCGCCGCGGTCGATCAACATGACGGTGACGCTGCTCGGCGCGATCCTCGAGCGCGCGGTCGAGCGCGACCTGATCCCGCGGAACCCGGCGAGAGGGAAGGCTCGGCGCGTGAAGGAACGCGCACCGGCGCGCTCCTATCTCGACGCTGCAGATCAGATCACAGCGCTGTTGGACGCCGCCGGCGAGCTCGACCGGACGGTGCATACCAACGGCCGGCACGTCGAGCGCCGCGCGTCGATCGCAACGCTCACGTTCGCCGGGCTGCGGATCGGCGAGCTGTGCTCGCTGCGCTGGCGAGACGTCGACCTCGCAGGCGGCTGGCTGAACGTGCAGGCGTCCAAGACGGACGCCGGACGCCGTCGAGTGAAGGTCCGCGGCGCCCTCCGCGACGAGCTCGTCGCCGTGCGCCAGCGCCAACAAGAGATGTCTCACGACGCGTACGTATTCGCGACCTCCGCCGGCCGCAGCATGAGCAAGGACAACTTCCGAAACCGCGTGCTCCGGCCCGCCGTCACCCGCGCCAGCGAGCGCCTAGAAGCCGCCGGCCATCCTCCGTTGCCGGACGGCCTGACGCCGCACAGTCTGCGGCGCACGTTCGCGTCGGTGCTGTACGCGCTCGGCGAGGACCCTGGCGTCGTGATGGACGAGATGGGGCACACCGACCCGGCGCTCGCGCTGCGCGTCTACCGGCAAGCGATGCGCCGCGACGAGCGCGAGAAGGCGCTACTCCGCGACCTGGTCGACGGCGGGAAACACTCCGAGGAAGTTCGCGCGGATTCCCTCAGCGGCGGGGTCGTGGTCGAGCTGGCGCAGTAGCTCGCCTCGCTTCGCGATGTCGCGCGTCGCGGCGAATTCGACGAACTCGCTGATCGCGCGGCGGACGTCCTCGACGAAAAGCCGCAGGTCCTTCTCGGACGCGTCGGGGATCTCTTCGCCATGCACAGCGGCGCTCCGCACCTGGTCGTAGAGAACGTAGGCGCGCAGCGGGTGCGCAAATGCGCCGCTGTGGGCGTGGCCTAGCACGGCTCGCCGCACCGCGATCTTCTGCCCCTTTAGGCCGTCGGCGCGATCGCCGAGCAATGCCTCCAGGGCGAAGCATGCGAACAGCATTTTGACGACGGGTGTGAGCTCGAGCTGCGCGCGATCGATCCACTCCAACGCGCGGGCAGCGGCTTTCTCGACGCCGGTACCGCCGGCGCACGGAAGTCGCGAGAGGGGGCTCGTTTGGACGCGTGTCGCCAGATCGGCGCTGGCGTTCAGGGCGCGGATCGCATCGGGGCTGCTTTTCCACCCACCGCCGCCCTCGCTGAACCAATACGAGGTCCCGATGTGAAAGCGCAGCTGCGAGTCGTGCACAAACCGTTCCGATCCGAGGACTGCGCGCAGCGCCCGGAGAGCGTGCTCGCAGGCGCTGCGAGCACGCTCCATCATCGCCCGGCCATCGGTACCTCGACACTCGGCAGCGATGACTGCGTCAACGGGCGCGCCGTCGGGCCACGACGGCCCCGGCGGCGCGTGCTCGGGCGGCATGAGGACCGCGCCGCAGATCTCGACGGGGCTCTCCACGGTGAGACCGACTATCGCGAAGTGGCAAGTGGCCGTGATCGGCTCGACAGCGTGCTCCTCGATGAACCGCAGGTCGTGTCGCGTCGAGCGGTCGCGTATGGCGTCCGCAGCGAGCCGCCAAAGAGCTTCCTCGACGTCCCTGCTCTTCATGTGCTCGAAGCGCGGGTCGGCCGCTACGTCGGCGCTCGCCGCGTGCATCGCGTCGACCTGGTTGCGGACCAGTCGAAGCCAGCCGACCGCGCCGCCCACGTAACGCGTCGAGAAGCGGGGCACACCGTCATCGCCGGCCAGCTCGAGCACGGACGAAAACGGCGGCTGGCGCGCCCTCACCGCCGACTGGAGCCTTCGCAGCGACTTCTCGACCGTCACGGTCTGACGCCGGGGAGCGGCCGTTGTTTTGGCCAGTAGTGGCCAATGAGACGCCGTGAGCGAATTTCAGAGGGGCTACATGCGGCGACTGTCAACGGCAGAAGTGTCCAATTTGCAGGCAGTTTTCGCGACGCGCCCGGGCCGATTCGAACGGCCGACCTCTCGCTCCGGAGGCGAGCGCTCTATCCACTGAGCTACGGGCGCCGGGGTGTGAGCTTACCGCCGCGCCGATCGGCGCCCGCGGCGATACGGTGGATTCGTGGAGCTTTCGATCTTCTTCGCCGGAACCGGCGGCTCCGTGCCGAGCCGTGGCCGGGGGCTACCGGCGATCGTCGTGCAACGCGGCGGCGAGCGCCTTCTCTTCGACTGCGGCGAAGGCACGCAGCGCCAGCTGCTGCGGTCGATCGGGCTGCCCGACTTCGAGCGCGTGTTCATCACGCACTTTCACGCCGACCACTGGCTCGGGCTGCCGGGAATGCTCAAGACGTTCGCGCTCCGCGAGCGCTCCGCGCCGCTCACCGTGTACGGCCCGCCGGGGCTCACCGCGCTGATGGACTCCGTACGGCCGATCTTCGGCCGCTCGCTGCCGTACCGCCTCTCGTTCGTCGAGATCGAGTCGTGGGGGGACGTCGCGTTCGACGGCTACAAGATCGCGAGCGTGCCGGTGCAGCACGGAGGCCGTGAGGCCTACGGCTACGTGCTCGCAGAGGACGACAGGCCGGGGGAGTTCGACCCGGCCGCGGCCGAGGCGCTCGGCGTGCCTTCAGGCCCCATGTTCGGCCTTCTCCAGCGCGGGACGAGCATCGAGGTGGACGTCGGCGGTAGCGCGCGGGAGGTGCGCCCCGACCAGGTGATGGGGGACCCTCGCCCGGGGCGACGCATCGCGATCTCCGGCGACACGTCCCCGTGCGAGGCGCTCAGCGTCGCGGCGCACGGCGTGCGCGTGCTCGTGCACGAGGCGACCTTCATGCAAGAGGACCGCGACCGCGCGCGCGACACTGGGCACAGCACCGCCCACCAGGCGGCGCTGATCGCCCACGACGCCGAGGCCGAGCTGCTCGCGCTGACGCACATCTCCGCGCGCTACAAGCCGTCGGACGTTCTCGCGCAGGCGCGCGAGTCGTTCGAGCCGGTCGTGGCGCCGCGCGACTTCGACACGATCGAGGTGCCGCAGCACGAGCGCGGCGCCCCGCATGTGGTGACCTGGGAGGAGCGCCGCCGGCGCGAGCCGGTTGAGAGCATCGCGACGCCCTGATAGGTTCGCAGTGTCCTTTAACCGGGTCCCGTGAGGCCAGGAAGGAGAGCATGAGCAGCGAACCGCGCGTGGTGCTACGCGCAGACGACATCGACCGCGCCCTGACGCGCGTCGCGCACGAGATCGTCGAGCGTAACCCGGACCGTCTTCCCGCGCTCGTCGGGATACACCGTCGCGGTGCGGTGCTGGCTCGGCGCCTGCACGAGATCCTCACTCGCATCACAGGTGAGGAGATCGCCATCGGCGACGTCGACATCGGCTTTTACCGGGACGATCTGGCCGAGCGGCCGGAGGCGCCCGTGCTCCACGCCTCGCACATCGACTTCGACGTGACCGGTACCACCGTCGTGATCGTCGACGACGTCCTTTACACCGGCCGCACGGTCCGCGCCGCGATCGAGGCGCTCTTCGCGTACGGCCGGCCGCGCCGCGTCCAGCTCGCGGTCCTCGTCGACCGCGGCCATCGCGAGCTCCCGATCAGACCCGACTACGTCGGCAAGAACCTGCCGACGTCCTCCGCGGAGCACGTCCACGTACGCGTGAACGAGATCGACGGCGTGGACGAGGTCGCGATCGAGGGTGGGAGGGAGGTGCTCGCCGCGTGAGACACCTCATCGCGATCGACGAACTGTCGCGGGCCGACATCGAGCGCCTCGTCGCCCAAGCGCAGAGCATCGCCGAAGACTCCGACCGCGACATCAGGAAGGTGCCGGCGCTGCGCGGCAGGATGGTCCTGAACCTCTTCTATGAGGCTTCGACGCGGACGCGCTCGTCGTTCGAGCTCGCCGCCAAGCGCCTCTCGGCGGACGTGGTGAACTTCGCCGCGAGCGGCTCGAGCGTCGAGAAGGGAGAGTCGCTGAAGGACACCGTCCTCACGCTCAGCGCCCACCGCCCCGACGCGATCGTGGTGCGAACACCCTGGGCCGGCGCCGCGACGCTCGTGTCGCACTGGTGCGACGCCGCGATCGTCAACGCCGGCGACGGCAAGCACGAGCACCCCACGCAGGCGCTGCTCGACTGCTACACGCTGCTCTCGCGCCTCGGCTCGCTCGACGGAGCGTCGATCTGGATCATCGGCGACGTCGCGCACTCGCGCGTCGCGCGCTCGGACATCCACGCGTTCCAGAAACTCGGCGCCGACGTGACGGTCGCGGGGCCGCCGACGCTGATCCCCCGCGACATCGAGGCTCTCGGCTGCGACGTGCGCTACGACCTCGACGGCATCGGCGGAGCCGACGTCCTGTACGCGCTGCGCATGCAGCGCGAGCGGATGGACGAGACCTGGGTGCCTTCGCTGCGCGAGTACGCTGCGCGCTACCAGATCAACGAGGGTCGGCTGAAGGCGAACCAGATCGTGATGCACCCCGGCCCCGTGAACCGCGGCGTGGAGCTGTCGGGGGAGGTCGTCGACTCGCCACAGGCGCTGATCGCGGCGCAGGTCGAAGCGGGAGTCGTGGTGCGCATGGCGGTGCTCTACGAGCTGCTCGCGAGCCGCAACGCCGCCGCGTCGAAGACGACACCGGAGGTGCCGGCGTGAGAGCCGACGCCCTCACCGCGCGGCCGCTCAGCGCGCAGGACATTCTCTTCGCCCGCATCCGCGTCGTGGACCCGCGCGAGCGCATCGACGCGCTGCTCGACGTCCTCGTGCGCGACGGCGAGGTGGCGGAGATCGCGCCGGCGGGAACGCTCTCCGCCGCCGACGCAGAGGCCGTGGAGGGCGAGGGACGGCTGTGCCTGTCGCCCGCGTTCTTTGACCCGCACGTGCACCTGCGCTCACCCGGGCAGGAGCACAAGGAGGACCTCGACAGCGGCACGCGCGCCGCCGCGGCCGGCGGTTTCGCCGCCGTCATCGCGATGCCGAACACCTCGCCCGTGATCGACTCGCCGTCGCTGCTGCGCTCGCTGCGCGACGCCGCCTCGCGCCAGGCGAACGTGCCGGTCGGCTTTCTGCCCGCGATCACGGTCGGGCTAAAGGGCGAGCAGCTCACGGAGATGGCCGAGCTGCGCGACGAGGGCGCGCTCGGCTTCACCGACGACGGCCGCCCGGTCGCCGGGGCCGGGACGCTGCGCAAGGCGCTGCAGTACCAGCGGCTCTGCGGCGGCGTCATCGCGCTCCACGAGGAGGACCCGAGCCTCTCGCGCGGCGGCGCGATGAACGAGGGAGCCGTCAGCGCGGCGCTTGGAGTGACGGGCGTGCCGACGATCTCCGAGTCGACGATGGTCGCGCGCGACGCGGAGCTCGCTGCGTATGAGCAGGCGCGTGTGCACTTCCAGCACCTCAGCTGCGAGGCCTCGGTGCGCGCGGTCGCGCAGGCCCGCGAGCGCGGCGCGCTCGTGAGCTGCGAGGTGACTCCGCACCACCTTCTGCTCACAGAAGAGGACGTCCGCTCGCTCGATACGGCGCTGAAGATGAACCCGCCGCTCGCGACGGAGGAGGATCGCGTGACGCTCGTCGGCGCGCTGCGCGACGGGACGATCGACTGCGTGGCGACCGACCATGCGCCGCACGCCCGCGATGAGAAGGAGGTGCCCTTCGAACAGGCGCCGATGGGCACCACGGGCCTTGAGACGGCGTTCGCGGCCCTGCACGGCGGGCTAGTCGTGCCGGGCATCATCACGCTTGAGGTGCTCATCGAGCGCATGACGCAGGGGGCCGCGCTCTTCGGCCTGCCGGTCGCACGCGTCGCGACCGGCGCGCGCGCCGACCTCGCGCTGCTCGACCTCGACGAGACATGGGTCGCGGGCGAGCAGGGCTGGCAGAGCCGCTCCGCGAACTCGTGTTTCGCGGGCCGGCGCATGCACGGCCGTGTGCTGATGACGATCTGCGGCGGCTCGATCGTTCACCGCGTCGGCGCCGGGGTCCCTGCGGCGTGAGCGCGCGCATCGACCCCGAAGAGACGTTCCTCGTCGCGATCGACGTGCAGGAGGCCTTCCGGGGCTACGACTGCTTTGCGGCGGTCGCGGAGAACTGCCGGCGGCTGCTCGCCGCAGCGAGAATCGTCGGCATGGCGAGCGTCGTCAGCGAGCAGTACCCGCGCGGCCTCGGCCCGAGCGCGCCCGAGCTCGGACTCGAGGGCGAGACGGTGATCGAGAAGACGTGCTTCTCCGCCGCCTCGGCGGACGGCTTCGACGCGGGCGACCGGCCGGTCGCGGTGCTCTGCGGCATCGAGACCCACGTCTGTGTCGAGCACACCGCGCGCGAGCTCATCGAGCGCGGCCTGCAGCTCCACGTCGTCGCCGACGCGTGCGGCTCACGCAAGCAGGTCGACGGTGACTGGGCGCTGACGCGGATGCGCGACGCCGGTGCCGTGATCGAGACCGTGGAGTCGGTTCTCTTCGCCCTCTTCGACGGCGCCGGCAGCGACGAGTTCAAGCAGGTACAGGGGCTCGTCAAGTGAGCACGGGCGAACGCCCCGGTTACGTGCTGCTCGAGGACGGCACGCGGTTCGAAGGCGAACTGTGCGGCGCCGCGGACGCCGTGACCGGCGAGGTCGTCTTCACGACGGGAATGTCCGGCTACCAGGAGTCGATGAGCGACCCGTCGTTCGCGGGCCAGATGATCGCCTTCACCTACCCGCACATCGGCAACTACGGCGTCAGCACGCGCGCGATGGAGTCAGAGCGCGCCTGGGCGCGCGGCGCGATCATGCGCAGCGCGTGCGACCGCGAGGACGCGCCGAGCGCGGAGCGCGGCTGGCTCGAATGGCTCACCGACTGCGGCGTCTGCGCGATCACGGACGTCGACACGCGCGCGCTCGTGATGCACGTCCGCGACGCCGGCGCGATGCGTGGCGGCATCTTCCCCGCGGACATCGCCCCCGACGCGGCCGCCTCCGTCGTCGCCGCTGAGCCCGAGATGGCCGGCCAGGACCTCGCGCGTGAGGTGACGCCCGCGCGCGTGAGCCGGCACGGCGACGGCGACGGGCCGCTGATCGCGGTCGTCGACACCGGCATCAAGTCGTCGATGGTGCGCGAGCTCGTGCGGCGCGGCGTGCGCCTCGAGCTGCACCCGTGCACCGCCACCGCGGCGGAGCTCACCGCCGCCGATCCCGACGCGGTCTTCCTCGCCAACGGCCCCGGCGACCCGGCGGCGCTCGACTACGTCGTCGACACGGTGCGCGAGCTCGTCGGGCAAAGGCCGATCCTCGGCATCTGCCTGGGGCACCAGCTGCTCTGCCGCGCAGTCGGGCTGGAGACGTTCAAGCTCCCCTTCGGTCACCGCGGCGCGAACCACCCGGTGCGCGACCTCGCGACCGGAAGGATCGAGATCACCTCGCAGAACCACGGTTTCGCGGCGCTCGGCCCGTCCGGCGAACGGACGATCGCGGGCGACGAGCCGGTGCGCTGGGAGACCGACTTCGGCGCCGCGGAGCTCACCCACGTAAACCTCTACGACCGCACCGTCGAGGGGCTGCGCCTGCTCGACGTTCCCGCGGCGACGGTTCAGTACCACCCCGAGGCGGGCCCGGGGCCCCACGACAGCCTCTACCTCTTCGACCGCTTCCTGGAGATCATTGCCACGGCGCGATGACATCGAGAAGATCCTGATCGTCGGCTCCGGGCCGATCGTCATCGGCCAGGCCGCGGAGTTCGACTACTCCGGCGTGCAGGCGTGCAAGGTGCTGCGCGAGGAGGGCTACGAGGTCGTGCTCGTCAACTCGAACCCGGCGACGATCATGACCGACCCCGAGTTCGCCGACAGCACCTACATCGAGCCGCTGCTACCCGGCCCCGTGCGCCAGGTCATCGAACGCGAGCGGCCGGACGCGCTGCTCGGCACGCTCGGCGGCCAGACGGCGCTGAATCTCGCGAAGGCGCTGCACGACGACGGCACGCTCGCCGAGTTCGGCGTCAGCCTCATCGGCGCCGACTACGACGCGATCGCGTGCGCCGAGGACCGCGAGCTCTTCCGCGCCGCCATGGACGGGGCCGGCCTGCGCATGCCGCGCAGCGCGATCGCCACGAGCCTGCACGCCGCGCGCGACGCGCTCGGCGAACTCGGGCTGCCGTGCGTCGTGCGCCCCGCCTACACGCTCGGCGGCCGCGGCGGCGGTATCGCCTACACCGACGAGCAGTTCGAGCGGATCGTCGCGCAGGGCCTCGAGGTCTCGCCGATCGGTCAGGTGCTGCTCGACGAGTCCGTGATCGGCTGGGGCGAGTTCGAGCTCGAGGTGATGCGCGACCGCGCCGACAACGTCGTCATCGTCTGCTCGATCGAGAACGTCGACCCGATGGGCGTCCACACCGGCGACTCGGTGACGGTCGCGCCCCAGCAGACGCTGCCCGACCACCTCTACCAGCGCCTGCGCGACCAGGCGATCGCGGTGATCCGCGCGGTCGGCGTCGAGACGGGCGGCTCGAACGTCCAGTTCGCGGTCAACCCCGACAGCGAAGAGGTGCTCGTGATCGAGATGAACCCGCGCGTCTCGCGCTCCTCGGCGCTCGCCTCCAAGGCGACGGGCTTCCCGATCGCGAAGATCGCGGCGCGGCTGGCCGTCGGCTACCGGCTCGACGAGATCGACAACGACATCACGGGCGTCACGCCCGCCTCGTTCGAGCCGACGATCGACTACGTCGTCGTCAAGTGGCCGCGCTTCGCGTTCGAGAAGTTCCCCGGCGCCGACCCGACGCTCACGACCCACATGAAGTCCGTCGGCGAGGCGATGTCGATCGGACGCACGTTCGGGCAGGCCTTCGCGAAGGCGCTGCGCTCGCGCGAGCTCGACCGCGCCGCGGCGGCCGCGCCGCTGCCGGACGAGGAGCTGCTCGAGCGGCTGCGCACGCCGTCCGTGGACCGTTACGAGATGCTGCTCGAACTTCTCGCCCGCGGCACGGCGATCGAGGCGGTCCATGAGGCGACGTCGATCGACCCCTGGTTCCTGCGCGAGCTCGCCGCGATCGCGCGCGACCCCGGCAGCCCGTTCGCCGGCGCGCGCTCGTTCCGCTCGGTCGACACGTGTGCCGCAGAGTTCCCGGCGCAGACCCCCTACTACTACTCCGGCTGGGAGCGACGCAAGGCGAGCGAGGTGCGCCGCGGCGCAAAGGAGTCCGTGGTGATCCTCGGCTCGGGCCCGAACCGCATCGGCCAGGGCATCGAGTTCGACTACTGCTGCGTCCACGCGGCCATGACCGTGCGCGACTCCGGCCGCGAAGCGGTGATGATCAACTGCAACCCCGAGACCGTCTCGACCGACTACGACACCTCGGACCGGCTGTACTTCGAGCCGCTCACGCTCGACGACGTGCTCGCGGTGATCGAGCACGAGGCCGAACTCGGACCGTTCGCGGGCGTGATCGTCCAGTTCGGGGGGCAGACGCCGCTGAAGCTCGCGGCGGGCCTGCAGCGCGCCGGCGTGCCGCTGCTCGGCACGAGCGTCGGCGCGATCGACCTCGCGGAGGACCGCGGCCGCTTCGGCGCGCTGCTCGACAGCCTCGGCTACAGCGCGCCGCCGTACGCGGTCGCGGCTTCGGTCCGCGACGCGCTCGCGAGCGCCGATGCGGTCGGCTACCCGCTACTCGTGCGCCCGTCCTACGTGCTCGGCGGGCGGGCGATGGAGATCGTCTATTCGCCCGAGGGTCTCGCGGACTACCTCGAGCGCGAGGGCGCGGCCGGCGGCGAGATCTACCTCGACCGCTTCCTGGAGGACGCGACGGAGGTCGACGTCGACGCGCTCTGCGACGGTCAGGACGTCTGGATCGGCGGCATCATGCAACACGTCGAGGAGGCGGGGGTGCACTCCGGCGACAGCGCGTGCGTGCTGCCGCCGCACTCGCTCGGCGAGGAGATGCTTGAGCAGATCCGCGGCGCGACGCGCGAGATCGCGCTCGCGATCGGCGTCGTCGGCCTGATCAACGTCCAGTACGCGATCCGCGCCGGCCGGCTTTACGTGATCGAGGCGAACCCGCGCGCGTCGCGGACCGTGCCCTTCGTCTCCAAGGCCGTCGGCGTGCCGCTCGCGAAGCTCGCCTGCCGCGTGATGCTCGGCGAGCCGCTCGCCGCGCTGGATCTGCCGGGCGGCCGCGAGGGCCTCGGCCACGGCGACCACGTCTCGGTGAAGGAGGCCGTGCTGCCCTTCGACCGCTTCGAAGGCTCGGACGCCCTGCTCGGACCCGAGATGCGCTCCACCGGCGAGGTGATGGGCATCGCGCGCGACTTCCCGGCGGCGTTCGCGAAGGCGCAGGCGGCAGCCGGCACGCCGCTGCCGACGCGCGGAACGGCGTTCATCTCCGTCACCGACGACGACAAGGCCGGCGCCTTCGCGATCGCCCAGATCCTGCACGACAGCGGCTTTCGCATCCTCGCGACGCGCGGCACCGCGCACACGATCTCGCGCATGGGCGTCCCCGTCGAGCCGCTGAACAAGATCGGCGAAGGCTCGCCGCACGTCGTCGACTGGATCGAGCGCGGCGACGTCGACATCATCGTCAACACGCCGACCGGGGTGGGCGCCCGCGCCGACGGGCGCGAGATACGACGCGCCGCCGTCGCCCACCGCATCCCTTGCCTGACGACGCTCGCCGCGGGCGTGAGCGCCGCCCGCGCGATCGCGCGCGCCGGGCTCGACGGCGAAGGCGAAGTGCTCTGCCTGCAGCGCCTGCACGACGACGGCGACCGGACGGCGGTCGAGTGAGCCGGGCCGCCGCGCGGACGCTCGCGGTCGCCGAGAGCCGCCGCGTCGGCGCATACGTCCTGCTCTCCGTCGAGGACCCCGACTGCGACGCCGCGGCGGGACAGTTTTCGATGCTCGCCGCCGCGCACGGCTGGGGGGAGGGGGAGGACGGCCGCCCGTACCTGCCGCGCGCCGTTTCCCTCTGCGCACGGCGCGGAACGCGCTCCCTGTACCTGCTCGAGGACGTCGGGCCGGGCACAAGGCTGCTCTGCGAGCTGCCGGCCGGCGCCGGCGTACGCTCGCTCGGCCCGCTCGGAAGACCGTTCCGCCCGCCCGCCGACGGTACGCGCGCCGTGATCGTCGGCGGCGGCATCGGTGTCGCCCCGCTCGTGATGCTGAGCGAGACGCTCGCCGACGCGACGGTGCTGCTCGGCTTCCGCGACGGCGCGCGCGCCGAGGCGGCCGGCCTCTTCGCGCGGGCGAGCGTCGCCACGGACGACGGCTCGGTGGGGCACCACGGCTCGGCCGCGGACCTCCTCGACCGCGAGCTCGAAGGCGCGCCCGCGACCGTCTACGCCTGCGGTCCGGCGGCGCTGCTCGAGGCCGTCCGCGCGCGCTGCGAAAGCGCGGGACTCGCGTGCCAGCTCGCGCTCGAGGCGCCGATGGCGTGCGGTTTCGGCGCCTGCTTCGGCTGCGTCGTGCCGCGCCGCGGCGGCGGCTATCTGCGTGTCTGCGTCGACGGGCCGGTATTCGACGGCGACGTGCTCGAAGGCGTCGAAGAGCTCGCGGGAGCGGCGCCTTGAGCACTGAGTTCTGCGGCCTGGAGCTCGCGCACCCCGTCGTCAACGGCTCCGGCACGTTCGACGCCCTCGCGGCGCTCGGCGTCTTCGGCGCGACCCTCGCCGAGGATTTCCCCTTCGCCGCGTACGTCTCGAAGACGATCACGCTCGCGCCGCGCGACGGCAACCCGCCGCCGCGGCTGTGGGAGACGGCGGGCGGGCTGATCAACTCGATCGGGCTGCCGAACCGCGGCGTCGAGCACTACATGGCCGAGGAACTGCCGCGCATGACGTTCACCGCGCGCGACGACGGGCGGGCCCGTCCCGTGCCGGTGATCACGAACGTGATGGGGGCCAGCGCCGCCGAGATCACCGAGCTGCTCGGGCGCTGCGAGCAGGCCGACGGAGTGGCCGCCGTGGAGCTGAACGTCTCCTGCCCGAACGTCACGACCGGCCTTGACATCGGCGCGGACCCCGAGGTCCTCGGCGCGGTGATCGAGGAGGTGCGCCCCGTCCTCACGAAGCCGTTGATCGTCAAGCTGACGCCGAACACGGCCGACGTCGCCGCGTGCGCCGCGGCGGCGGCGGGCGCCGGCGCGGACGCCGTCTCGCTGATCAACACGCTGCGCGCGATGGCGCTCGCGCCCGACGGCTCGGGGCCGTGGCTCGGCGGGCGCACCGGCGGGCTCTCGGGCCCCGCGATCCGCGCCGTCGCGCTCGCGCAGGTGGCGGAAGTCTGCGACGCGGTCGCCGTGCCCGTCGTCGGCATGGGCGGCGTGCAGAGCGCGCGCCACGCCGCGGCGCTGATCGCGGTCGGCGCGCAGCTCGTCGCCGTCGGCACCGAGACCTTCCGCGACCCGGCGGCTCCGCGACGCATCGCGCAGGGGTTGAGGGAGCTCGCGCCAATACAACGGGGCCCCGTCCCACGGCGCGCGTGAAGCTGCATTTTGCGGCGAAAACTTTCGCTCTTTGCCGCCCGCGACGCTCCACCTGCCTCCACATCTTTGACCTTGAGGTTGAGCGTTAGATGAATTCGCCGTGTGACCCTTGATAGGTGGCGCCCGGCGTGTAGACTCGCCGCCCATGCCGGCGCCCGCGCCCAGCCCGACCGCACCGACAAGCTCGACACCGGAGCGCTCGCGCCAGCAGAGGATGGATGCACTCGCGCGCGCGAACGAGATCCGGATCAAGCGTGCGCAGCTCAAGCGTGACCTGAAGGCGGGCCGCCGTTCGATCCAGCAGCTGCTCGCCGAGCCGCCCGACTACCTGGAAACGGCGAAGGTCTTCGACATGCTGCTCGCCGTCCCCAAGTACGGCCGCGTGAAGGTCAACAAGATCCTCTCGCACTGCAGAATCGCGCCGAGCAAGACGATCGGGGGCCTCTCCGACCGCCAGCGCTCCGAGCTCGTCGCGATGCTCAAGCGCTAGCAGCGGCCGAGCGTCGTCTCCGCGGCGGCGGATAAGTTGCCGACATGGCTCGCGTCATCGTGATCACCGGTCCGTCGGGCGTCGGCAAGGGCACGCTCATCCGCGGCCTCATGGAACGCGTCGGCGGGCTCGAGCTCTCCGTCTCGGCGACGACGCGCCCGCCCCGCAGCGGCGAGCGCGACGGCGTCGACTACTACTTCCTGACGCCCGAGGACTTCGAGCGCCGCGTCGCCGCCGGCGACTTCGTCGAGCACGCCGACTACGCGGGCCGGCGTTACGGGACGCTGCGCAGCGAGCTCGAGCGCCGCCGCGAGGGGGCCGGCGCGGTCGTGCTCGAGATCGAGGTCCAGGGCGCGCGCCAGGTCCGCGCCGCGCTGCCCGACGCGGTGCAGGTCTTCATCGCGCCGCCCTCGCTCGCGGCGCTGCGCGAACGCCTCGCCGGCCGCGGCACCGACGACGCCGCCGAGGTCGAGCGGCGCCTGGCCGTCGCCGAGGGCGAGCTCGCCGCCCAGGACGAGTTCGAACACGTCGTCGTCAACGACGACCTCGAGGGGGCGCTCGGCGAGCTCGCGAGCGTCGTCGCGGACGCGCTCCAGCGCTGCCCGAGCTGAGTGCTTCTATAGTGGCCTTCTCCGACGAAAGGCCAGCGCAACCGTGATCTCTCCCCGCATCGACACGCTCCTCGACGAGGTCGACTCCAACTACGCCGGCGTCATCGTGGCGGCGCGCCGCGCCCGCCAGATCAACAGCTACTACCACAACCTCGGTGAGGGGGGAGCCTTCGACGAGTTTCCGCCGCCGATGGTCGAGAGCGCCTCGAAAAACTACCTCACGATCGCGCTCCAGGAGCTCGCCACCGGCAAGCTGAAGTACCACTACCGCTAGGCGCGGCGCGCAAGCGCGGCGCCAGCGCTTGAGGGGCACGGCAGGCGGCCGTAAAAGGAAGGCGCGATGGCAAGGATCCTCGTCGGCGTGTGCGGCGGCGTCGCCGCGTACAAGGCGCTTGAGCTCGTCCGCCTGCTCACCGGCGAAGGACACGCCGTGCGCGTGCTGCAGAGCGAGAACGCGCAGCGCTTCGTCGGCGCGGCGTCGTTCGCGGCGCTGAGCGGCGCGCCAGTTCTCGTCGGCGAGTTCGACGCCGACAGCGACCGCGGCGCCTACCCCGGCGAGGAGCCCGTCGCGCACCACCCGATCGGTCACCTCGAGCTCGCGGCGCGCGCCGACCTTTACGTCATCGCCCCCGCGACCGCGAGCACCATCGCGCGCCTCGCGCTCGGCGCCGCGGACAACATGATCACCGCGTGCGCCCTCGCGGCCGACTGCCCGCTGCTCGTGGCGCCCGCGATGAACGCCCGCATGTACGACCACCCCGCGACGCAGGCGAACCTCGCGCTGCTGCGCACGCGCGGCGCGCACGTCGTCGGGCCGGGGGCCGGACGACTCGCATCGATCGGCGAGCAGGGGGTCGGGCGCCTCGCCGAGCCCGCCGAGATCGCCCGCGAGTGCGCGCGGCTGCTCGCGCGCGCCGCCGACCTCGCGGGACTGCGCGTGCTCGTCACCGCCGGCGGAACGCGCGAGCCGATCGACGCCGTCCGCTTCGTCGGCAACAGCTCATCGGGCCGCATGGGCTTCGCGCTCGCCGAGGCCGCGGCCGCGCGCGGCGCGGACGTCGACCTCGTCGCCGCGAACGTCCAGCTCGCGACTCCCGCCGCCGCCGAACGGACCGACGTCGGCACCGCCGCCGAGCTCGCCGCGGCGTGCCGCGAGCGCTTCGCGCGCTGCGACGTGCTGCTGATGGCCGCCGCCGTCGCCGACTTCGCGCCGGCGCAGGCGCAGGCCGACAAGATCAAGCGTGCGGGCCGCGCCGCACTCGAGCTGACGCTGACGCCGACCGTCGACGTCCTCGCCGAGCTCGCGCCGCTGCGCAGCGACGGCCAGACGCTCGTCGGCTTCGCCGCCGAGCACGGCGACGGGGCCATCGAACGGGCGCGCGAGAAGCTCGCCGCCAAGGCCCTCGACGCGATCGTCGTCAACGACGTCTCGCGCGCCGACATCGGCTTTGACGTCGCCGAGAACGAGGTCACGGTCATCGCCGCGCGCGGGCCCGACGTGCACGTGCCGCGCGCCGCCAAGCGGGACGTCGCCGACGCCGTCCTTGACGCCGTGATCGCGCTCCGTGGCGGCCAATAGAATTTCGTGGATGGAAAGCGCGTACGAGCTCTACCGCCGCGGCTGCGCGCTGCTCGGCCACGGCGACAACGAGGCCGCGATCATCCCGCTGAGCAAGGCCCGCGACCTCGAGCCCGACAAGGCGTCGGTGCGTGAGGCGCTCGGCCGCGCGCTCTTCGCGGCGCAGCGCTATGAGAGCGCGGCCGCCGAGTTCGAGGCGGTGACTGCGATCGCGCCGACCGACGACTACGCGCTCTTCTGCCTCGGCCGCTCGATGCAGCTGCTCGGGCGCCACCGCGAGGCCTGCCGCGCGCTCTCGCTCGCGAGCTCGATGCGCCCCGAGCGCGCGGACTACCGGCGCTACCTCGCGCGCGCCCGCGCGGCCGCCGAGACGGCGGGACGCGGCTGATCCCACAGGCCGCACACTGCTAATGTTGCCCATAGAGCTTCGTGCCCGCGCAGTGCGGGTCGCAGTACCGGGAGTGGGCACAGGCCCGCTCTTTTTTATGGAGACAACGATTACCCAACAGCTGCAGACAGAGGTCGAAGACCGGCTCGCCGAGCGGGAGCCGGACGTCGAGGTGCTGCTCGCCGAGGTCACCGGCGGCGGCGTCCTGCGCGTCTTCATCGACCACCCCGACGGGGTGACGATCGGCACGTGCGAGCGCGTGACGCTCGCACTCGGCGACCTGCGCGAGCGCTACGCGGTCGAGGTCTCCTCGCCCGGACGCCAGCGACCGCTCACCAAGCCCGCCCACTTCGCCCGCTTCACGGGCCGCCGCGCGCGCGTGAAGACCGTCGAGCCGCTCGTGGAGGGCGAGGACAGCGAGCCGCGCGCGAGCTTTCGCGGCGAGATCGTCGCCGCGGACGACCGCCAGGTGACGGTCGCCACGACCGGCGGGATCGTCGCGATCCCGTACGGCCAGATCCGCCGCGCGAACCTGATCGAGGACTAGGGGGAGGCAACGTGTCACGTGAGATTCTTGAGGCCATGCACGCGCTCGCGCGCGAGAAGGGACTGGACCCCGAGACGCTGATGGTCGCGCTCGAGGATGCGCTGCTCTCGGCCTACAAGAAGCAGCCCGGCGCCGCGAAGTACGCGCGCGTGGAAATGGACCGCGAGACCGCGGACTTCCGCGTCATCGAACTGAAAATCCCCGAGCGACTCGAGGCGCACCTGATCGTCGAGACGATCGACGAGGGCACCGTCGTCGACCCCGAGACCGGCGAGCTGCGCGAACCCGAGGAACCCGAAATCGACCCGGCGAAGTTCGCCGAATACCGCGACCAGATCGAGGAGCGCGACGTGACGCCCGACGACTTCGGGCGCATCGCCGCGCAGACCGCCAAGCAGGTGATCCTGCAAAGGATCCGCGAGGCCGAGCGCGACATGATGTACGAGGAGTTCCGCGACCGCGTCGGCGAGCTCGTGAGCGGCGTCGTGCAGCAATCCGACTCGCGCTACACGCTCGTGCAGCTTCGCGAGCGGGTCGAGGCGCTGCTGCCCAAGTCCGAGCAGGTCGACGGCGAGCGCTACGACCACTCGCAGCGCATCAAAGCCGTCATCAAGGAGGTCTCGCCGTCCGCGAAGGGGCCCGCGATCATCGTCTCGCGGCGCGACCCCGAGCTGATCAAGAAGCTCTTCGAGCTCGAGGTGCCCGAGATCGCGGACGGCCTCGTCGAAATCGCGAACGTCGCGCGCGAGCCCGGCTACCGCTCGAAGATCGCCGTCATCTCGCACGCCGACGGCGTCGACCCCGTCGGCGCGTGCGTCGGCCCGCGCGGCTCGCGCGTGCGCATGGTCGTCTCCGAGCTGCGCGGCGAGAAGATCGACATCATCCCCTACAACGACGAGCCCGCCCGCTTCGTCGCCAAGGCGCTCTCGCCGGCGCGCGTGCGCGAGGTCCTCGTCGACGACGACGCCAAGCAGGCGACGGTGATCGTTCCCGACGACCAGCTCTCGCTCGCGATCGGCCGCGAAGGGCAGAACGTGCGGCTCGCGAACCGCCTCACGGGCTGGCGCGTCGACATCCGCTCCGAGACCGAGTTCGCCGCCGAGGAGGCCGAGCACGCGGGCGACGAGGAGGAGGTCTACGGGCGCTGCGCGGCGATCCTCTCCAACGGCAAACGCTGCCCGAACCACGCGCTCCCCGGCTCGCGCTACTGCGGCCTTGAGAGCCACCAGGCGCTCGCCGCGATCGACAGCGACAACATCGCCGACCTCGCCGCGGCAGGCGAGACGGCCGTGATCGTGCAGGACGAGGAGCTAGCCCTCGAGGCGGCCGGCGAAGAGGCGGCCGAAGCCCCCTCCGACGCCGCCGAGGCGAGCGACGCCGAGACGGCCACCGACGAGACCGAGCTCGCAGCCGACGTCGAGGAGGCCGAGGTGGCCGCCGACGTCGAGGAGGCCGACGAGGCCGGCGTCGGGCAGGCGGCCGCCGCCCAGCTCGACGGCGACGACGAGGGGGGCCAGTAGTCACGGGAGCGCCGAGCAGGCGCTGCATAGGCTGCGGGCGCGTCCGCGCCAAGAGCGAGCTCCTGCGGCTCGCCGCGGTGCGGCGCGACGGGATGACCGTCGCCGTCGCCGATCCCGCGGCGCGGATGAGCGGCCGCGGCGCCTACCTGTGCCGTGACGCGCACGGCGTTCGCGCGGCGCCCGCGTGCGTGGACGCCGCGCTCAAGCGCAACGCGATCGCGCGCGCACTGCGCGCGCCAGCGGCGCTCGACAGCCAACTCGTAGAATCGGTGAGCCGATGAGCAAGCGCAGAGTGCACGAAATAGCCAAGGACCACGGCCTCACGAGCAAGGACCTGCTCGAAAAACTGAACGCCGCCGGGATCGACGCGAAGGCGGCCGCCTCGACGGTCGACGAGGCCGCCGCGCTGAAGACGATCGACGGCCACGGCGCCGCGGCCCCCGCGGCAGCGGCGGCTCCGGCCGCGCCGGCACCGGCCCAGGCGCCCGCCGCGCCGGCGCCTGCACCGGCGACGACGCAGCAGGCCGAGCGCGTGCGCCCCACGCGCGACTCACGCACCGGCGAGCGCGCGCCCGGCGAATCGAGCCTCGGCGGGCGCCGGCGCGTCGTCATCGACTCGCAGGCCTCGCGGCGCCAGCAGACCGGCCCCGCCAACCAGCCACAGCGCCGGCCGCGCCGCGGACGGCGCCGGCGCGGCACCTACGAGGAGACGATCGCGCCGATCGACACCGCGGCGATGGAGGCCACGGACCTCATCAGGATCAACTCCGGCTCGACCGTCAAGGACGTCGCCGAGTATCTCGGCGTTCCCGTGCCCGACATCATCAAGAAGCTGATGACGCTCGGCGAGATGGCGACGCTCACGCAGACGCTCTCCGACGAGGCGATCGAGATCCTCGCGGAGGAGTTCTCGAAGGAGATCGAGATCGTCCACGCCGCCGACGACGTCGAGGTCGAGCCCGAATTCCAGGACAGCGACGACGAGCTCACCGAGCGCCCGCCCGTCGTCACGATCATGGGCCACGTCGACCACGGCAAGACGTCACTGCTCGACGCGATCCGCGAAACGGAGGTCGTCGCGGGCGAGGCCGGCGGCATCACGCAGCACATCGGCGCCTACCAGGTGCACCACGGCGGCCACGAGATCACCTTCCTGGACACCCCGGGCCACGAGGCGTTCACGGCGATGCGTGCGCGCGGGGCGAAGGTCACCGACGTCGCGGTCATCGTCGTCGCCGCCGACGACGGCGTCAAGCCCCAGACCGAAGAGGCGATCGACCACGCAAAGGCCGCAGGCGTGCCCGTGGTCGTCGCGGTCAACAAGATCGACAAGGAGGGCGCGCAACCCGAACGCGTCCGCACCGAGATGACCACGCACGGGCTGCAGCCCGCCGAATGGGGCGGCGACATCGAGTTCGTCGACGTCAGCGCGAAGACCCGCGAGGGACTCGACTCGCTGCTCGACACGATCCAGCTGGTCGCAGACCTCGAGGAGCTGAAGTCCAACCGCGAGGCCGACGCCTCGGGGACGGTGATCGAGTCGAAGCTCGACCCGGGCCGCGGGCCCGTCGTGACGATCCTGATCCAGCGCGGCACGCTGAAAGTCGGCGACAGCCTCGTCGCCGGCGCGAACTTCGGGCGGGTGCGCGCGATGCACGACTTCACGGGCGCGCGTATGAAGCGCGCGCTGCCGGGCCAGCCGGTCGAGGTGCTCGGCTTCGACGGCGTACCCGAGGCCGGGGAGGCCGTCCGCGCCGTCGAGAACGAGCGCCGCGCGCGCCAGCTCGCGGGCGAGCGCGCGAACCGCCTGAAGACCGAGGCGCTCGCGCGCCGCTCGGGCCGCAAGGTCTCGCTCGAGGACGTCTTCAAGCTCGCGCAGGCCGGCGCGGTCAAGGAACTCGCGATCGTCCTGAAGGCCGACGTCACCGGCTCGCTGGAGGCGCTCGAGGACGAGATCGCAAAGCTGCCGCAGGACGAGGTCGCGGTGAACATCATCCACCGCGCCGTCGGCGGCATCAACGAGTCCGACGTGATGCTCGCCGCCGCCTCCGACGGCATCATCGTCGGCTTCAACGTGCGCCCCGTCGGCGACGCGCGCCAGATCGCCGAGCGCGAGGGCGTCGAGATCCGCTCCTACTCGGTGATCTACCGCGCGATCGGCGAGCTGCGCGCCGCGATGCAGGGCATGCTCGAGCCCGAGGAGGTCGAGACGCCGCTCGGCCAGGCGGAGGTGCGCCAGCTCTTCAAAGCGTCGCGCATCGGCACGATCGCCGGGTCGATCGTCCAGGAGGGCACGATCACGCGCGGCGCGCGCGTACGCGTCGTGCGCGAGGGGACCGTCATCTACGACACGACCATCGCGAGCCTGCGCCGCTTCAGCGAGGACGTGCGCGAGGTCGGCTCGGGATTCGAGTGCGGCATCGTGCTCGAGGGCTTCCAGGACCTGAAGGTCGGCGACATCCTGGAGAGCTATGAGACACGGCAAGTCGAGCGCGAGCTCCAGAGCTGAGCGAGGGCCAGGCGAACTGCTGGCACACGGCGGGCCCGCCGTCTAGGATGCCCGGCGGGCGCATGCGCCGGGTCGACGAGGCGATCCGCCAGGTGATAGGCGACGCGCTCGCACACCACCTGAAGGACCCGAGAGTTGGATTCGTGACCGTCACTGACGTCTCAACAAGCCCAGACCTAGCGCACGCCCGCGTGTACGTGAGCGTGCTCGCCGCCGACGGCTCACCCTCGGACGAGGGCGAACGCGCCGCGTCGCTCGACGGGCTGCAGAGCGCCCGCGGCTACCTGCAGGCGCGCGTCGCCGAGGAGCTCGGCTTCAAGCGCACGCCAGAGCTGCGCTTCGTCTACGACGAGACGACCGACCGCGCGATGCGCCTGGAGCACCTGCTGCAGGAGCGCGACGAGGCGTGAGCGGCGAGCGCCAAGCCGTGCTGGAGCGCCTGCGCAGCGACGCGCGCTTCGTGCTGCTCGCGCACGAGAGCCCCGACGGCGACGCGATCGGCTCGCTCGTGGCGACGCAGGGGCTCCTGACCGCGCTCGGCAAGGACAGCGTGATGTACGTCTCGCCGGCCGACCTGCCGCTCGCCGGCGAGTACCGCGCGCTCTCGCTCGGCGGCCTCGTCAAGACGATCCCCGCGGACGTCGCCGAGCGCACCGTCATCTTCCTCGACTGCGGCAACATCGACCGCAACTCGGCGGCGCCCGCCGTCGCCGCGGCGGCGAACACGATCAACATCGACCACCACCACGACAACACGCGCTTCGGCACCGTCAACCTGGTCGAGCCCGGCGCGAGCTGCACCGCCGAGATCATCTGGGGACTCGCCGGCGAACTCGGCGTGAGCCTCACGCGCGACATGTGCGAAGCGCTCTACATCGCGCTGATCACCGACACCGGCCGCTTCATGTACGACAACACGACGAGCCGTTCGCACATGATGGCCGCCGACCTGCTGTCGCAGGGGGTCGACGTCGAAGGTGTCTACCGCCGCCTCTACGAGGACATGCCGACCGCGCGGCTGGAGCTGCTCGCCATCGCGCTCGGGCGCATCGAGCGTTACGACTTCGGCGTCATCAGCATGACGACGCTCGCGGCCGACGACTTCCGCGCCGTCGAGGCCGACGAGAGCCACAGCGAGGGCGTCATCGACGAGCTGCGAAAGCTCGGCGGCACCAAGGTCGCGGCCTTCGTCCGCGAGGTCATGAGCGGGCCGCACGAGGGGCAGTGGAAAGTGTCGCTGCGCGCCACCGACGACGACGTCGACGTGTCGCTCATCGCGCGCGAGCAGGGCGGCGGCGGGCACCGCCGCGCCGCCGGCTTCGTGACGACCCTCCCGCACGAGGAGCTCGTCGCGTTCCTGCGCGGCGCCGTCGCGCTGCAGCTCGACGGCACGCCCGCCGCAACCGTCGGCTGAACGGCCGCGCCGTGGACGGCGTGCTCCTCATCGACAAGCCGGCCGGCCCCACCTCGCACGACATCGTCGCCGCCGTGCGCCGCGCGCTCGGCGGCGCGAAGACCGGTCACGCCGGAACGCTCGACCCCTTCGCGACCGGCCTCCTGCTCGTGCTCGTCGGACGCGCGACGAAGATCCAGGCCGACCTGATGGGCCTGCCCAAGCGCTACGAGACCGTCGCGCGCCTCGGCGCGACGTCCTCGACCGGCGACGTCGAGGGCGAGATAACCGAGACGGGCCGCGTCCCGCCCGACCCGCCCGCGCTGCCGACGGGCGACATCCGCCAGCGACCGCCGGCCTACTCCGCCGTGAAGATCGAAGGCGAGCGCGCGTACCGCCGCGCGCGGCGCGGCGAGAGCGTCGCCGTGCCCGAGCGGACCGTGACCGTGAGCCGCTTCGAGCAGCTCTGGCGCGAGGCGGGCCCGCCGCCGCGCGCGGGCTTTCTCATCGAGTGCGGCTCCGGGACGTACGTGCGCTCGCTGATCGCCGACCTGCACGACGCCTACTGCCTGGAGCTTCGCCGCACCGCGATCGGACCGTTCTCGGTCGCCGACGCGGTGGCGCCGCCGCAGCGCGGCGCCGCCTGGGACGCGCCCGCGCCGCTGCCCGTCGCGCGCGCTCTCTCGCTCGCCGGCACGCGCCAATAAGCTTGCGCCCGTGCAGATCACGCCGCTGCGCGACGCTGAGCCGCTGCCGGGGCGATCGGTCGCCGTCGGCACGTTCGACGGCGTCCATCTCGGCCACCGCGAGGTGATCGCCGGCTCGGACAGCGTCCTCACGTTCGAGCCGCACCCGCTCGCCGTCATCGCGCCGGACCACGTACCGCGCCTTTTGACGACGCTCGAGCGCAAGGCCGAGCTCGTCGCGCAGCTCGGCGTGCGCGAGCTCGTCGTGATCGCGTTCGACCACGACTTCGCGCAGCGCAGCGCCGAGTCGTTCATCGACGAGATCCTCGTCGGCAAACTCGGCGCGAGCGAGGTCGCCGTCGGCGAGAACTTCCGTTTCGGCAACCGCGCGCGCGGCGACACCGAGATGCTCGCCGCGCACGCCGAGCTGACGACGACCGTCCACCCGCTGCTCGAAGCCGACGGCGAGGTCGTGAGCTCGAGCCGCATCCGCGGGCTCGTCGCCGCCGGCGAGATGGCGGAGGCGAACCGGCTGCTCGGCGAGACGTTCGAGCTGACGGGCACCGTCATCGACGGCGACAGGCGCGGGCGCGAGCTCGGCTTCCCGACCGCGAACATCGAGCCCGACGGCCAGCTCGCGGTGCCCGCCCACGGCATCTACGCGTGCCTGGCCGACGGCATGCCCGCCGCGGTGTCGATCGGCGTGCGGCCCACGTTCGGCGCGGGCCGCAGCGAACTGATCGAGGTGCACGTCCTCGACTACGACGGCGACCTCTACGGCCGCCAGCTGCGCGTGCAGTTCGTCGCGCGGCTGCGCGGCGAGCGCCGCTTCGCCGACACGGCCGCGCTAGTCGAGCAGATGGAGCGCGACGTAGCCGATGCCGCGGCCGCCCTGAAGGCCCGTTAGCGCCGCAAACCGTCTGCTACGGTGACCGTTCGATGCCCGCACTGACGAGCGACAGAAAGCGCGAGATAGCAGCGAAGTACGGGGCCAGCGAGCGCGACACCGGCGCGACGAAGGTCCAGATCGCGCTGCTCACCGAGCGCATCAACCACCTCACCGACCACCTGCGCGAGCAGAAGAAGGACCACCACTCGCGCCGCGGCCTTTTGATGCTCGTCGGGCGGCGCCGCCGCTTCCTTGACTACCTCCAGCGCGAGGACCTCGAGGGCTACCGCGCCCTCATCAAGGACCTCGGCCTGCGCAAGTAGATGGCGCTCGCCGCGGGCGAGAAGGTGCCCGAGTTCCGCCTCCTGACGGGCGAGGGCAGCGAGTTCACCCGCGAGGACCTCGCCGACGCCACGACCGTCCTCGTCTTCTACCCCTTCGCCTTCAGCCCCGTCTGCACCGACCAGCTGCAGATCTACGAGGGCGCGCTCGCCGACTTCGCCGCGAAAGACGTCGTCCTCTTCGGCGTCTCATGCGACTCCACGTACGCCCAGACGGCGTTCGCCGAAAAGCTCGGCATCACGAGCGGCCAGCTCTCGGACTTCGAGCCCAAGGGCGCCGCCTGCCGCGCCTTCGACACATACCACCCCGGCGGGTTCCCGCAGCGCGCGCTCGTAATCACGGGCCGCGACGCGACCGTGCTCTGGAGCTACCAGGCCGACTCGCCCGGCGAGCTGCCCTCGCTCGAGCTGCTGCGCCAGGGCGTCGACGCGGCGCTCGCCGCCGCCGCGTAGGACGCAGCGCGCCGCGGCGCGTCCGCTAAGCTCCGTCCTGTTCGGATATTCGAAAAAAGACACGCCGCCGACCGACGGGCGGCACAGGAAGGCAGTGAATATGAGTAGTGACGCCGTTACGCGGCTCGCGGTCGATATCGCGGGCAGCGAGATCTCGCTGGAAACGGGCAGGATGGCCAAGCAGGCCTCGGGCGCCGTCGTCGTCCGCCAGGGCGACACGATGGTCCTCGCGACCGCCGTCGCCGGCGACATCCGCGACGTGGACTTTCTTCCCCTCACGGTCGACGTCGAGGAACGCATGTACGCGGCCGGCAAAATCCCCGGCTCCTTCTTCAAGCGCGAGGGGCGGCCCGGCGAGAAGGCGACGCTCACGGCGCGCATGATCGACCGGCCGATCCGGCCGCTGTTCCCGAAGGACTGGCGCCACGACACGCAGCTCGTCGCGATCCCGATCTCCGTCGACCAGACCCACCCCTTTGACATCCTCGCGATGAACGGCGCCTCCGCGGCGCTGATGATCTCCGACATCCCGCTGCCGACGCCCGTCGGCGCGGTGCGCATCGGCAAGATCGGCGGCGATTTCGTCGTCAACCCGCCCGAGGAGTCCCTGCTCGCCGGGAGCGAGAACCCCTCCACGCTCGACCTCGTCGTCGCCGGCACCGAAGAGGCCATCCTGATGGTCGAGGCGGGCGCCAGCGAGATCCCCGAGGCCGAGATCCTCGACGCGCTGGACATCGCCCACGCCTCGATCAAGAAGCTCTGCCAGCTCCAGCGCGAACTCGCGGAGCGCGCGGGCAAGGAGAAGAAAGTCGTCGTCGCGCTGCCCGTCGACGAGACGATCCTCGCGGCGATCCGCTCCTCGCACGGCGACCAGCTCGACGCCGCGACCCAGGTCGAGGACAAGCTCGAGCGCCAGGCCGCCACCAAGGCCGTCGAGCAGGCGGTGCTGGAGCAGCACGCCCCCGAGGCGCCGACCGGCGCCTCCGAGAGCGAACTGAAGGCCGACGCCGAACGGCGTGCCGCCGTGCAGCGCGCCTTCGACTCGCTCGAGAAGTCGATCATCCGCGAGCGCATCGCGGTCCAGAAGCGCCGCCCCGACGGCCGCGCCGAGGATGAGATCCGCGCGATCACGATCGAAGCCGGCGTGCTGCCGCGCGCCCACGGCTCCGCGCTCTTCACGCGCGGCCAGACGCAGGCGCTGTCCGTCGCCGCGCTCGGCACCCTCAAGGAGGAGATGCGGATCGACACGCTCGGCCTGGAGGACAAACGCTACTACTGGCACCACTACAACTTCCCGCCGTTCTCGGTGGGGGAGGCGGGCCGCATGGGCGGCGTCAAACGGCGCGACATCGGGCACGGCGCTCTCGCCGAGCGCGCTCTCGTGCCGATGGTCCCGTCGATCGAGGACTTCCCGTACTCGATCCGCGTCGTCTCGGACATCCTCGAGTCCAACGGCTCATCGTCGATGGCCTCCGTGTGCGGCTCCTCGCTCGCGCTGATGGACGCCGGCGTGCCGATCGAGCGTCCCGTCGCGGGCATCGCGATGGGGCTCATCAAGGAGGGTGAGGACTACATCGTCCTGACCGACATCGCGGGCGTCGAGGACCACCTCGGTGACATGGACTTCAAGGTCGCGGGCACCGAGCGCGGCATCACGGCGCTGCAGATGGACATCAAGATCTCCGGCGTCACGTTCGAGATCCTGCGCGACGCGCTGGCCCAGGCCAAGAAGGCGCGCACTTACATCCTCGAGCGCATGGCCGAGGTGATCGACGCGCCGCGCACCGAGCTCTCGAAGTTCGCGCCGCGCATCCAGACGATCCAGATCGACCCCTCGCAGATCGGCCTGCTGATCGGCAAGGGCGGCGAAACGATCCGCGCGCTGTCCGAGGAGTTCGACTCCCAGATCGACGTCAACGACGACGGCCAGGTGCTGATCTACTCCTCCAACGGCGAGCTCGGTGACGCGCTCGTCGAGCGGGTCCGCATGATGATGAAGGAGGTCGAGGTCGGCGACGAGTACGTCGGCAAAGTCGTCAAGACGACGACGTTCGGCGCCTTCATCGAGCTCTCCAAGGGCACCGACGGGTTGCTGCACATCTCCAACGTGATGCCCGGCAGCCGCGTCGAGTCCGTCGAGGAGGTCCTCAGCAAGGGCGACGAGGTCACGGTGCGCGTCATTGAGGTCGACCGTGAGCGTGGCCGCATCGGGCTGCGCCTCGCCGACGACCCGGACATCGCCGGCAAGTCCGTCGCGGAGCTCGCTTCGGTCGGCACCGGGTCCGGCGGCGGCGGGGGCGAGCGCCGCGACCGCGGCGACCGCGGCGACCGCGGTCCGCGCCGCGGCTCCGGGCGCCCGCGCCGCGAACGCGAACGCGACTGATCGCATGGCCAAGCCGGCGAGCGGGAGCCACCGGCTCACGGAGCTCGCCGGCGGCGTGCGCGTCATAACCGAGCAGGTGCCGTCCGTGCGCTCCGTCGCGGTCGGCATGTGGATCGCCAACGGCTCCGCCGACGAGGACGACGAGCGCGCCGGCATCAGTCACCTGCTCGAGCACATGCTGTTCCGCGGCACGCCGTCGCTCACCTCGCGCGAGATCGACGAGACCTTCGACGCGATGGGCGCCGAGATCAACGCCGCGACGGACAAGGAGACGACGCTGCTCTACTCACGCGTCGTCGACAGCCACGTCGAACGCGCGTTCACGGTGCTCGCGGAGATGCTCGCGACGCCGGCCTTCGAAGACCTCGCGACCGAGCGGCAGGTCGTCCTCGAGGAGATCGCTATGTACGAAGACGACGCGCAGGACCGCGTCTTCGAGCTGCTCTCCGAAACGCTCTACGGGGACGGGCCGCTCGGGCGGCCGGTGATCGGCCGCGCGGCGACCGTCGCCGCGATCGACGAGCAGCGCCTGCGCGCGTTCCACGACGAGCGCTACACCGCACGGCGCGTCGTCGTCGCCGCCGCCGGCGCCCTCGAGCACGAGCAGATCGTCGCGCTCGCCGAGCGGCACCTGGCGACCCTCGCACCCGGCCCCGACGGCGCCGGCGAGCCCGCCGCCGGTGAGCTCGCGCCGACGACGACGGCGTTCTTCGAGAAAGAGACCGAGCAGTGCCACATGTGCGTCGGCGGCGCGGGCCTCGCGCGCAGCGACGAGCGCCGCTTCGCCCTGCGCGTCCTCGAAGCGATCCTCGGCGGCACGAGCTCCTCGCGCCTCTTCCAGGAGATCCGCGAGCGCGCGGGCCTCGCCTACTCGGTCTTCACGTTCTCCAACCTGCACGCGCGCGTCGGCGACGTCGGCATCTACCTGGGCACGCGCCCGGACAACGTGCCACGCGCGCTCGAGCTGCTGCGCGCCGAGCTCGCGCGCCTGGCAGGCGACGGCGTCACCGTCGAGGAGCTGAACCGCGCCAAGGAGAACCTGAAGGGTCGCGTCGCCCTCTCGCAGGAGTCCGTCTCGGCCCACATGAACCGCATCGGCAGCGCGCTGCTGCTCGACCTGCCGGTGCTCACGCTCGAGGAGACGATCGCTCGGATCGAACGCGTCACGCACACCGGCGTCTGCGAGCTCGGCGCCGAGCTGTACGCGCCCGAGCGCCTCACCGTCGTCGGCGTCGGCCCCGACAGCGCCGAGTTCGAGGCGGCCGTGCGGCCCGCCGCCGCGGCGGGGGGCGGACGGTGATCCGCGTCGCCGTCAGCGGCGCCGCCGGCCGCATGGGTCAGGCGGTGTGCGCGGCCGTCGAGGGCGCCGGCGACATGGAGCTCACGGGCCGTGCCGACCCTGAGCTCGGCACGAGCCTCGCCGACGTCCTCGCCGGCAGCGACGTGGTCGTCGACTTCACGACGCCCGCCGTCGCGCTCGAGAACGGCCTCGCGTGCCTGCGCGCCGGCGTCCACGTCGTGATCGGCACCACCGGCTTCGACCCGACCGCGCTCGCGGGCGTCACACCCGACGCCGGCGGGCCCGCGGCGAACGCCTTCATCGCGCCGAACTTCGCGATCGGCGCCGTCCTCATGATGCGCTTCGCCGCCCAGGCGGCGGAGCACATGCCGGCCGCCGAGATCATCGAGCTGCACCACGAGGGCAAGCTCGACGCGCCGAGCGGCACGGCGAAACTGACGGCCGAGCTGATGGCCGCGGCGAGCGGCCGGCCGGCACCGCCGATCCACTCCGTGCGCCTGCCCGGCCTCGTCGCCCACCAGGAGGTCATCCTCGGCGACGTCGGCCAGACGCTCACGATCCGCCACGACTCGATCGACCGCTCCTCGTTCATGCCGGGCGTGCTGCTCGCCGTGCGGCGCGTCGGCGAGCTCGAAAGATCGCCCGTCGTCGGCCTGGACAAGCTTCTCTTCTGAGCGGCGACGCGCATGGGATACTGCACGCCATGACCGACCTCGGAGCGGTTCTCACCGCGATCGTCACGCCGTTCGACGAGTCGGGCGCCGTCGACGAGCAGTCGTTCGTCGCGCTGATGGCGCACGTCGCCGCGACCGGCTCGCAGGGCATCGTCGTCGCCGGCACGACCGGCGAGGCGTCGACGCTGAGCGAGCACGAGCACCTCGCCCTCATCGAGCTCGCGGTCGCCGAGCGGCCCGCGGGCCTGAAGGTGATCGCCGGTACCGGCACCAACGACACGGGGCAGGTCGTGAAACTGACCGAACGGGCGACGGAGCTCGGCGCCGACGCGATGCTCTCGGTCACCCCGTACTACAACCGGCCGAGCCGCCTCGGCCTCATGCGCCACTACGAAGCCGCCGCGCGCGCCACCGACAAACCGACGATCCTCTACAACATCCCGAGCCGCACGGCGACGAACATGCCGCCCGACCTGCTCGCCGAGCTCGCGCGGCTGCCGGGCATCGAAGCGGTCAAGCAGGCCAACGCGGACGAGCTGCAGCTGATCGACGGGCTCGACCTCTACGCCGGCGACGACGCGAACTTCGCGAAGGTCCTCGACATGGGCGGCGCGGGCGGGATCCTCGTCTGCAGCCACATCGTCGGCAGCGAGATGCGCCGCATGGTCGACGAGCCCGACGAACGCGCCGCGATCGACGCTTCGCTGCGCGACCTTTTCGACGTCATGTTCATCACCACCAACCCGACGCCGATCAAGGCCGCCCTCAACATGCTCGGCCACCGTGTCGGCGGCCTGCGCCTGCCGCTCGTCGAAGCGACCGACGCCGAGCAGCAGCAGATCCGCGCCGTGCTCGACGCCCACGGCCTGTTGGCCGGCGCCGCGCGGTGAGCGGCTCGCTGCGCGTCCTGCCGCTCGGCGGCCTGGGCGAGATCGGCAAGAACATGACAGTCGTCGAGTACGACGGGCGCATCGTCGTCGTCGACGTCGGCCTGCGCTTCCCGACGCCGGAGATGGTCGGCATCGACCTCGTGCTGCCGGATTTCACGTACCTGCGCGAGCGCGCGCAGGACATCGAGGCGATCGTCGTCACCCACGGCCACGAGGATCACCTCGGCGCGCTGCCGTGGGTGCTGCGCGAGCTCGCGGACGACGGCCTGCCGCCGGTCTACGGCGGCCCTTTGACGATCGCGATGGCGCGCTCCAAGGTCGACGAGCACAAGCTGACGGGCGTCGAGCTGGTCGACGTCGCGGACGGCGAGCAGCTCGACTTCGGCGCCTTCGCGTGCGAGCTCGTGCACATGACGCATTCGATCCCCGACTCCTCGGCCGTGGCCCTGACCTGCGAGCTCGGCACGGTGCTCCTCACGGGCGACTACAAGTTCGACCAGACGCCCGTCGACGGCCCGCCGGCCGACGTCTCGCGTCTCGCGCAGCTCGGCGGGGACGGGGTGCTGCTGCTCTGCGGCGACTCGACGAACGTCGACCGGCCCGGCTACTCGCCGTCGGAGTCGGGCGTCGGACCGGAGCTCGAGGAGGTCTTCGCGCGCTGCGAGGGGCGCATCGTCGTGACGAGCTTCGCGAGCAACATCCACCGTGTCCAGCAGGTCGTCGACGCCGCCGAGGCGCTCAACCGCAAAGTCGCCCTCGTCGGGCGTTCGATGCGCAAGAACGTCGGCATCGGCCGCAACCTCGGCCACATCGACGTCCCCGAGGGCATGCTGATCGGCCCCAGCGAGGTCGAAGACCTCCCCGACGAGCGCGTCGTCATCGTCTCCACCGGCTCGCAGGGCGAGCCGCTTTCGGCGCTGCGGCGCATGGCGTGGCGCGACCATCACCAGGTCGAACTGCACGAGGGCGACACCGTCGTCTTCTCCGCGACGCCGGTGCCGGGCAACGAGCGCGCCGTGAACGAGACGATCGACCGCCTGTACCACATCGGCTGCGAGGTGATCACGCCGCGCGAGGCGCCCGTCCACGCGTCCGGCCACGGCTACGCGGAGGAGGTGAAGCTGATGCTGAACCTCGTCCAGCCGCGCTACGTGATGCCGTTCCACGGCGACTTCAAGCGCCTGCGCCTGCACGCCGAGCTTGCCGAAGCGGTCGGCGTCGAGCCCGAGCGGATCTTCCGCGGCGAAAACGGCCTGCCGCTCGACATCGACGAGCGCGGCGCGCGCTTCGGCGAGCGCGAGCCGTCAGGAATGCTTTACGTCGACGGCGTCGAGATCGGCGAGATGGCCGACGCGGCGCTGCGCGACCGGCGCATGCTCTCCGCCGACGGCATCTTCATCGTCGTCGTGACGATCAGCGAGGCCGACGGGTCGTCGGTCGGCGACCCCGAGGTGATCCTGCGCGGCGTTCCCTTCGAAGACCAGGCGCAGACGCTGCGCGAGCAGATCACGGAGGCCGTCGAGGCGACGCTCGCCGACGCCGCGCGCGAGCGCGTGACCGAAATCGACCTGCTCCAGCAGGCCCTGCACGACGACCTAGCGAAGCTGGTCTACGACCGGCTGCGCCGCCGGCCGATGGTGCTGCCCGTCGTCATCGAGGTCTGAGAGGGCGGGCAGCAGCACGCGGAAACGCGCGCCGGGGCCGTCGCGCAGCAGTTCGACGCTCCCGCCGTGCGACTGCGCCACCGCGCGCACGATCGCGAGGCCGAGCCCCGTGGAGCCACCGCGGTCGCCCTCGCCGCTGACGAAGCGGTTGAACAGGTGCGGGGCGACGTCGGCCGGGACACCGGGGCCGTCGTCCGCGACGAGCAGTTCGGCCATCCCGCCCGGCGCGGGGCGAACCGTGACGTGGATCGTGGTGCCGTCGGGCGTGTGCTCGATCGAGTTCGCGACGAGGTTCACGGCCATGCGGTGCAGGTCGTCCTCGGCGCCGCGGACGCGCACCGCCTGCGCGTCGACGCTGATCTCGTGGGCGCCCGCGACGGGCTCGAGTTCGGCCACGGCGTCGACCGCGATGGCGTCCAGGCTGCAGGGCCGCGGCGTGCTCAGCTTGGAGCCTTCGTTGCGCGCGAGCACGAGCAGGTCCGCGACCAGGCGGCGCATCCGCTGCGTCGAGCGCAGCGCGGCGCGCGCCGACTCCGCCTGCTCGCCGGTGAGCGAGTCGACCAGCAGTTCGAGGTTCGCGAGGACGCTCGTGAGGGGGGTGCGCAGCTCGTGCGAGGCGTCGGCGACGAAGCGGCGCTGGAGCGCGAGCATCGCCTCGCTTTCACCGCGCGCGGCGTCGAGCTCGGAGAGCATGCTCTGCAGCGTGCGCGCGAGTTCACCGACCTCGTCGTCGGCGCCCGTGTCGGGGACCTCGCGCGAGGGGTCGCGCGTGCGGGCGATCTCCTCGGCGGTGTTCGTGAGGCGCGCGATCGGCGCCATCGCGCGGCGCGCGATCGCGATCCCCGCGAGCAGCGCCAGCGCCGTGCCGCCGAGCACGCCGAGGATCAGGAAGAGCTCGACGCGGCCGATCGTGGACGCGATCTCGCTCACCGAGCGGCCGTACTGCAGCTCGACGAATCCTTCCAAGAGGCCGCGCTCGTTGTAGACCGGTATGTGTTCGGTGACGACGCGGTAACCGCCGTGGTTGACGGCGGCGTCGGGCATCAGCGGCCCGAGCGACGGGCCGTGTTCGGGCTCCTGTCGCAGCAGCGTGCCGTCGAGCGTGAAGATACGCAGCACCGAGTGTTCGCCGAGACCCGCGAAGTAGGCGAGTGGCGGGTTCGGGATCAGGCCGCGCGGAGTGCCGGTGATCGTGAGGCGGCTCGCGACCTGGCGCGCGTCGCTGGTGACCTGGTGGTTGAAGTCTTCGCGGATGCGCTGCACGGTGAGCGAGCCGATCGCGACCGCGAAGACGCAGAGGATCACGAACGTCAGCAGCGCCGAGGCGAGCGCGAGCCGCGCACGGATCGGCAGGCGGTCCAGCGGTCGCGAGATGCGCGTCGAAAGGCGCGGGCGCTCAGGCTCTGAGGACGTATCCGGCGCCACGAATGGTGTGCAGCAGTCTGGGCTCGCCTCCGGCCTCCAGCTTGCGCCGCAGGTTGGAGACGAAGACCTCGATCGTGTTCGTCGTCGAGAACGGGTCGTAGCCCCAGACCTCGTCCAGCAGGCGCTGGCGCGAGATCACGATCCGCTCGTTGCGCATGAGGTATTCGAGCAGCTCGAACTCGCGCTGCGTGAGTTCGACGTCGCGCTCGCCGCGCGTCACCTCGTGCGTGTCGGTGTTCAGGGAAAGGTCCGCGACGCGCAGCGCCGCGCTGCCCCGCGGGGGCCGGCGCCGCAGCATCGCACGGATGCGGGCGAGCAGCTCCTGGCGCTCGAACGGCTTGACGAGATAGTCGTCGGCACCCGAGTCAAGGCCCTCGACGCGCGACTCGACGGACTCGCGCGCGGTGAGCATGAGGATCGGCACGTCGCCTTCGGCGCGCAGGTGCCGCGCGACCTCGATGCCGTCGATCTTGGGCAGGCCGAGGTCGAGCACGATCGCGTCCGGTGAGAAGGAGCGCGCCTCCTCGAGCGCCGCCGCACCGTCGCCCGCGACGCGCACCTCGTACTCCTCCATGCGCAGCGAGCGCTGCAGCGCCAGCGCTATGTCCTCGTCGTCCTCGACCACGAGGACGCGGACGGAGCGGCCAAAGTCACTCATGTAATGGGCATTATCGACATCGCCGTTAAGCGATGGTAAGCGGCGCGAGGGAAGGTGCAACGCGCCCGGCGTCGAAGGTGCGCGCGATGGCCACAACCAGGCGCAAGCCGAAATCGCGCGCCAAAGCGACGCGCACCGCCAGGCGCCGCGCCAAGCGCCGCCCGCGCTCGTGGCGTCCGCCGCCGCTCGGCGACGGCGGACGCGAGGTGCTCTCGCTCGCGCTCGTCCTCCTCGGCGTCTTCCTCGGCTTCGTCATCTACGGCGGCTGGCACGGCGGCCGCGTCGGCCAGGGACTGGACGAAGCCCTCGGCTGGCTGCTCGGCGGCGCGCGCATCTTCGCGCCGCCGGCGATCGCGCTCGCGGGCGCCGTCTGGCTCGCCGCGCCGGCGACGACGGTCAGGCACCGCGTCCGCGCGGGCGTCCTCTGCCTCTTCGCGGGCGTGACGCTGATGCTCGCGGCCGACACGGCCGGGGTCTCCTCGACGCCCTCCGGCGAAGCGTGGGGCACCGCCTACCTGCGCGCCCACGGCGGCGTGGTGGGGCAGGGCCTGTACGCGCTCCTGGAGCGCCTCGTCGGCACCGTCGGCGTGACACTGCTGATCGTGCTCGCCCTCGCGGCCGCCGCGCTGCTCGTGAGCGGCACCTCGCTCGCCGCGGCGCTCCGCGCGGTGCGCTCCGCGATGAGGGCCATCGCCGACTGGCTCAGGGCGCCGCCCGAAGAGCCCGTATCGCCGGCCGCCGAGACGCTCGAGGTACCAGAGCCCCACCCCGCGGAGCTCATCGTGCGCCAGACGCACGTCGAGGCACCGGCCCACGAACCGCTCGCCGAAGCCGCGGAGGAGGAGCAAGACGCGCCCGCGGAGACCGGGGCGCAGGACGAGGACGAGGCGACGGGCGAGTCGCCGGCGATCGCGGTCGACGCGGACCAGCTGACGCCGCAGGGACGCTACCGCGCGAGCGTCACCGACGACCCGGACTTCAAGTGGCGCCTGCCGAGCGCGCAGCGCATCCTCACGCGCTCGAGCGGCGACCAGAGCCGCCCCGACACCGCGGGCCAGGAGCGCACGGCCAAGGCGCTGCTGCAGGCGCTCGGCCACTTCGGCATCGAGGCCCAGCTCGTCGGCACGATCAGCGGTCCGCACATCACGCGTTACGAGCTGCGCCTCGCGCCCGGCATCAAGGTCGGCAAGGTCAGCCAGCTCAAAGACGACCTCGCCTACGCGCTCGCCGCCACCGACGTGCGCATCCTCGCGCCGATCCCCGGCAAGCGCGCCGTAGGCGTCGAGGTGCCGAACACGAAGCGGCGCATGGTGCGCCTCGGCGACGTCTACCAGGAGCCGCCCGCGGACTGGTCGCCGCTGACGGTCTGGCTCGGCAAGGACGTCGCGGGCAAGGCGATCGGCGCCGACCTCGCGAAGATGCCGCACCTGCTCGTCGCCGGCACCACCGGCGCGGGCAAGTCCGGCGCGATCAACGCGATGCTCGCGAGCGTCCTTCTGCGCGCGACGCCGCGCGAGGTGCGCCTGGTCCTCGTCGACCCCAAGCAGGTGGAGCTCAACCGCTACGAGTCGCTGCCGCACCTCTTGACGCCAGTGATCACGAACCCGCGCATGGCCGCCAACGCGCTGCAGAACCTCGTCCGCGAGATGGAGCAGCGCTACGGCGCGATGTCGCTGCTGCGCACGCGCAGCCTGATCGAGATGAACGCCGCCCGTGAGGCCCGCGGCGAGCCGCCGCTGCCGTACATCCTGTGCGTGATCGACGAGCTCGCGGACCTCATGATGGTCGCGCCCGCCGACGTCGAGGACTCCATCATCCGCCTCGCGCAGAAGGCGCGCGCCGTGGGCATCCACCTGGTGCTCGCGACGCAGAGCCCGCGCGTCGACGTCATCACCGGGATGATCAAGGCGAACGTTCCGTCGCGGATCGCCTTCGCCGTCTCCTCGCAGACCGATTCGCGCGTGATCCTCGACCAGAACGGCGCGGAGTCGCTGCTCGGGCAGGGCGACATGCTGTTCAGCCCGATCGGCTCCTCGCGCCTGCAGCGGATCCAGGGCGCGTACATCGACGAGTCGCAGATCGACGCGCTCGCCGACCAGTGGCGCCGGCAGGGCGAACCCGAGCTGCACGAGGAGCTGCTCGAGCAGGTAGAGAGCGAGGAGCGGGGCGGCGGCGACGAGCTCGACCCCGACGAGGACCCGATGCTGGCCGACGCGATCCAGCTCGTGGTGGAGATGCAGACCGCGTCGACCTCGATGCTGCAGCGCCGGCTGCGGCTCGGCTACACCCGCGCGGGGCGGATGATCGACATGCTCGAGCGGCGCGGTGTCATCAGCGGCTACGAAGGTTCCAAGCCGCGCCAGGTCCTCATCTCGGAGGCCGACCTGCCGCGCATCCTCGCGCAGGTGGCCGACGCGCAGACCGCGCAGGCTACCGACTAGCCTTCCGGCTGCATGCCAGAGATCGGCTCCACGCTGCGCGAGGCCCGCATGCGGGCGCGCATCGACATATCCGAAATTGAGGCGCAGACCAAGATCCGCGCGAAGTACCTGCGCGCGCTCGAGAACGAAGAGTGGGGCCTGTTACCCGGACCGACGTTCGTCAAGAGCTTCCTGCGCACCTACGCGACCGCGCTCGGCCTCGACGGTCGCGCGCTCGTCGAGGAATACCGCCTCACGGAGGAGCCGCAGAGCGAGGTCACGCACGAGCAGATCATGCCGTCGCAGCGCCTCGCCGACCGCAGGGAGGGCTCCTCGAACGCTTACCGCTTCGCCGTCGGCGCCGTCGTCGCGCTGATCGTCGTGCTCGTCATCCTGCTCGCCTCCAAACACGGCAAAGACGCGACGCCGCCCGCCGCAGCGAAGACCCACATCCGGCTTTTCGTCCGCGCCGACGGGCCGGTCCACGTCTGCCTGCTCGACGCCGAAGGCAACCGCGTGATGCACTACACGCGCCTGCAAGCGGGCCAGCGCTCGCGCGCCTACCGCAGCACGTCGTTCCTGCTGTGGAGCAGCGGGCGCCAGGCGAAGGTCGTCGTCGGGCGCCGCGTGCGGGCGCTGCCCGAAGGCAGCGGGCCGGTGGGCGTGCAGATCGGCCCGACCGGCGACTCGCCCGCCGCGAGCAACGCGCGCCAGCAGGCGTGCGGCTAGCGCCGCGATGAGCACGCGCGCGGGGATCCTCGTCACTGGCACCGAGGTCCTCACAGGCCGCATCAGCGACCGCAACGGGCCGTGGCTCGCCGAACGGCTGCACGAGATCGGCGTGGACCTCGCGGTCACGACGATCGTCGGCGACCGCCGCGCCGACATGCTCGCCGCGCTCGCGAGCATGGCGGGCCTGCAGCTCGACCTGATCGTCACGAGCGGCGGGCTCGGGCCGACCGCCGACGACCTGACGGCCGACGCGGTCGGCGAGTTCCAGCAGCGCGAGATGGTGCTCGACGAGGGCCTGGAGGAGCGCATCGCGGAGATCCTGCGTCCGCTGGCCAAACGCTGGCGCAACCTGGACGAGAACGCGATCCGCGCGGCGAACCGCAAACAGGCGGTGATCCCCGCCGGCTCGGACATCCTCGACCCCGTCGGCACGGCCCCCGGCCTCGTGGTTCCCCCCGCCGACGGGCAGCGCGGGCCGACGATCCTCGTGCTCCCCGGCCCGCCGCGCGAGCTCCAGCCGATGTGGCGCAGCGCGATGGACTCACCGGCGCTGCGGGCGGCCATCGCCAACGCGGGCTCGTTCGAGCAGCACACGATGCGCCTCTTCGGCATCCCCGAGTCCGAGATCGCGGAGACGCTCCGCGCGGCCGCCGCCGCCGGCGTCGACCTCGCGCCGCTGGAGATCACGACGTGCCTGAAACGCGGCGAGATCGAGGTCGTGACGCGCTACGAGGACGGCGCAGGGTCCGCATACGGCCGCCTACGCGACTTCATCGCCGCAAGACACCCGCAGGCGCTCTTCTCGACCGACGGCGCGACGATCGACGAACAGATCGCGCGCGAGCTGCGCGAGCGCGGCGCGACGATCGCGACCGGCGAGTCGTGCACGGGGGGACTGCTCGCGGGACGCCTGACCGAGCTCGCCGGGGCCTCCGACTACTTCCTGGGCGGGCTTGTGACGTACTCCAACGAGGCCAAGCACGCGCTCGCCGGCGTCGAGCGGGGCCTGATCGAGCGCCACGGCGCCGTCAGCGAAGAGGTCGCGCTCGCCCTCGCCGACGGGGCGCGAGAGCGCCTCGGCGCCGACCTCGGCGTCGGCGTCACCGGAATCGCCGGGCCCGGCGGCGGCAGCGAGGAGAAGCCCGTCGGTCTCGTCTGGTTCGCGGTCACGGATGCCGGCGCGCGGCGCGCGCGCTCGGTGACGCTGCCGGGCGGGCGCGCGGACGTGCGCGACCGCGCGACGACCGTCGCGCTTCACATCGTGCGCGCCTTCCTCGCAGAGAGCGCGCGGTGAAGCGCTCCCCGACGATCCGCCTCTTCGCGGCGCTGGCGCTGCCGCGGGAGTGCACCGCAGCGCTCGCCGCGTGGGCGCGCAGCGAGCTGGGCGCGCCCGGCACGAGGCTGCTTGCGCCCGACGCCATGCACCTCACGATCGCTTTCCTCGGCGAGCGCCCGGCTGGCGAGCTGGAGGAGCTCACGGCGGCGCTCGAGGCGCTCGACATCGAGGCGCCGGAGCTGCATCTCGGTGCCCCCGTGCGGCTGCCGCCGCGCGCCCCGCGGACCGTCGCCGTCGAGGTCACCGACCCCTCGGGCGCGCTCGCGGAGCTCCAGCGCCGCACCGCCGACGCGCTCGCTTCCGCGAGCGGCTGGGAGCCGCGCAGGCGCCGCTTCAGACCCCACATCACGGTCGCGCGCATGCGCCGCAACACGCCCCCGCCGGGCGCCGTCGGCGCCACGCCTTCGCTGCCCTTCAACCCGCTCGCACTCGAGCTTCTGCGCTCCCACCTGCTGCCGGACGGCGCGGTCTACGAGCTGCTCGCGACACGGTCGCTGCACGCCGCGTACGAGCGCCGCGACGGGCCCCGTTCCGTCCGCCTGGACCGCTAGCTTGGCCTGTCCACAGAGCTAGCGAGGAGCATGATCATGGCGGCAAGCGAGCAGGAGAAGGCGGCCAAGGCGCGCGACGCCGCGCTTCAGGGCGCGCTCTCACAGATCGAGAAGGAGTTCGGCAAGGGCACCGTCATGCGCATGGGCGACGAGGGCGCACAGGTGCGCTGCGAGGCGATCCCCACCGGCGCGCTGTCGCTGGATCTCGCGCTCGGCATCGGCGGCGTGCCGCGTGGAAGGATCGTCGAGCTCTACGGTCCGGAGTCCTCGGGCAAGACGACGCTGATCTACCACATCCTCGCCCAAGCCCAGCAGCTCGGCGGCGTCTGCGCTTTCATCGACGCCGAGCACGCCATGGACCCGCTGTACGCCAGGGAGATCGGCGTCGACATCGACGAGCTGCTCGTCTCCCAGCCCGACTACGGCGAGCAGGCGCTCGAGATCGCCGACATGCTCGTGCGCTCCGGCGCCGTCGACGTCGTCGCCATCGACTCCGTTGCCGCGCTCACGCCGCGCGTCGAGCTCGAAGGCCAGATGGGCGACCAGACCGTCGGCGCGCAGGCGCGCATGATGTCGCAGGCGATGCGCAAGCTCGCCGCCAACCTGAACCGCACGAGCACGCTCTGCATCCTCACGAACCAGATCCGCGAAAAGGTCGGCGTGATGTTCGGCTCACCCGAGACGCAGCCCGGCGGCCGGGCGCTGAAGTTCTACGCCTCGCAGCGCCTTGACATCCGCCGCATCGAGACGCTGAAGGACGGGACCGAGGCCGTCGGCAACCGCGTCCGTGTGAAGGTCGTCAAGAACAAGGTCGCGGCGCCGTTCCGCCAGGCCGAATTCGACATCGAGTTCGGCAAGGGCATATCCACCGCCGGCTGCCTGATCGACCTCGGCCTGGAGCACAGCATCGTCTCCAAGTCCGGCGCGTTCTTCTCCTACGGCGACGAACGCCTCGGCCAGGGACGGGCTGCGGCCAAGGCCCACCTCGACCAGAACCCGCAGGTCGCGCGGGACATCGAAGCGAAGATCTACACGGCGCTCGGCGTTGACCGCGGCTCGGTCACGCCAATCGAGCGCGGCGAGAAGCCCGCCGCGCCGATCGAGTCCGAACCCGCGGTCGCCGCGGCGTAAGGGCCGCTACCTGAGCTGCGACAGGAAGTAGGCGATCTGCCGGCGCGTCGCAGCGGGCGTGTTGCGGAAAGAGGGCATCGGGGCGTGCCCGGCGGCGAGTGCGCCCAGGATCTGCCGTTCGGTGAGCCGGCGTCCGGCCGCCGTCAGATTCTCCCCGGGGCCGGGGTTGCCGTCTACGCCGATCTTGTGGCACGCGAGGCAGCCGAACCTGCTGACGGCGCGCTCGCCGCCTTCGAACTCGCGGACGTCCTCCTCGCCGCCGGCGCGCACCGCCGCCGGGAGGGCACGACCGGCGAGGGAGGGGCCGTGGAGCTCGTGCTGCAGGCACCACTGACGGGTGACGTGGACGCTCCCCGTGTTGACGCCGCCCACCACGCCGACGATCGTCGCGCACGCCACCCGCACGGGCCTCTGCTCGCCCGCGCACGCCCCGAGGCCGACGGCCGCGATGGCCGCGGCGCAAGCGAACCTGAGCATCGCACGGCAATTGAACCAGCTGCGGCGGGGGGTGACCGGCGAACGCCGACAGATATCGACGGCCTTTGCGCCCCGAGGCCCGGTCGGGCTACGCTGCTTGGCGCAAGACCATGACCCTCAGTCCGCCGAAGCGCTACCACCTCACCACCTTCGGGTGCCAGATGAACGAGCACGACTCCGAGCGCATGCGCGGCATGCTCCATTCGCTCGGCTACGAGGCGGCGCCCGAGCGCGAGAGCGCCGACCTCATCCTCTTCAACACCTGCTCGATCAGGGAGGCCGCCGACAGCCGCTTCATCGCGCACCTGCAGCAGTCGCGCGGCGTGAAGCGCGAACGCCCGGACGTCGTCATCGGCGTCGGCGGCTGCTGGGCGCAGTCGGTCAAGGACGACGTCTTCCGCCAGTTCCCCTACGTGGACGTCGCCTTCGGCCCCGGCCAGATCCACAAGCTCGCGGAGTTCCTGACCTCCGACTCCTTGACCGCCCAGGGCTACTTCGAGTTCGAGGGCTTCAGCGGAACGCTGCCCGCGCACCGCGAGCGCGACTTCCACGGCTGGCTGCAGATCAGCGTGGGCTGCAACTGCGCCTGCTCGTACTGCATCGTGCCCTCGACGCGCGGCCGCGAGGCGAGCCGCGACCCCGACGAGCTCATCGGCGAGGTGCGCGCGATGGCGGCGCAGGGCGTTCGCGAGGTGACTTTGCTCGGCCAGAACGTCAACTCGTACGGCCGCGACCTGCCCGGCGGCCGGGAGAAGCCGACATTCGCGGGCCTGCTGCGCGAAATCGACGGCGTCCACGGCATCGAGCGCGTCCGCTACACGAGCCCGCACCCGAAGGACATGCGCGAAGACGTGATCCTCGCCCACGCCGAGCTGCCCAGCCTGTGCGAGCACATCCACCTGCCGCTGCAGTCGGGGTCCTCGCGGATCCTGAAGGCGATGCGCCGCACGTACGACCGCGAGCGCTATCTCGACCGCGTCGCGCTGATCCGCGAGCACGTGCCCGACGTCGCGCTCACCACCGACATCATCGTCGGCTTCCCCGGGGAGAGCGAGGACGACTTCCAGGCCACGCTCGACGTCGTCGACCGTGTCGGCTACGACGGCGCCTTCACGTTCATCTACTCGCCGCGCCGCGGCACGGAGGCCGCGCTCATCCGCGACGGCGTCGTCGCCCACGACGTGAAGGTCGAGCGCCTCGAACGGCTCGTAGCGCTCGTCCAGGAGCGGGCGCGCGAGCGCGCGCAGCGCTTCGTCGGGCGCACCGTCGAGGTGCTAGTCGAAGGCCCCTCGCGCAACGACGCGGCCCGCCTGCGCGGGCGCTCGCGGCACAACAAGGTCGTGAACTTCGACGGTCTCGCCGCGCCGGGCGAGCTGACGCAGGTCCGCATCGACTCCGCGACGAGCCAGACGCTCGCGGGCGAGGAGCTCCTCGGCGCCCGAGCCGCCGCCTAGCTCAACGCCGTTCGCGGTGGCCGGCTTCCATTTCCTCGCTGACACGGTCCGAGCCGAGCATCCGCTGCAGCCGCGCGGTCGCATCGGGGGCGACGCCTGCGACCGCGGCTCCGACACGGATCGAGAAGGGCGCGACGTCGACCTCGGCGATGTCGCGCTCGATCGCCCGCACGACGCCCTCCGCGACCTGCTCGGGCGTGCGCGTCGCGACGCCCGGGGGCAGCTTCGCGCCGGACGTCACGAACATCCCCGCGTCGCTGACGAAACCGGGGAAGACCGCCGACGCGCCGACGTTCGTGCCGTGCAGGTCCGCCCGCAGCGCGCCGGCGAAGCCGCGCAGGCCGAACTTCGTCGTGCAGTAGATCGAGGTCCGCGCCGAGTAGGCCTTGCCCGAAATCGACGACATAAACACGAGATGGCCGCGCCCGCGCGCGAGCATCTGCGGCACCAGCACACGCGCCATGATGATCGGCGCGTGCAGGTTCACCTCCAGTGCCCTATCGATCTCGAGCTCGCTGAAGGACTCGAGGCGCCCCGCGGCCGGCAGCGCAGCGTTGGCGACGAGGACGTCGACCTCGCCGGCGCGCTCGAGCAGCGAGTGGAGCTGCGCGCGCTCCGCGAGATCGGCGACCTCGACCCGGGCGCCGACCCGCGCCGCGAGCTCGTCGAGCGCCGTCTTGTTGCGCCCCGAGATGACGAGCTCGGCGCCGCGTGAGCGGAGCGCGAGCGCCGTCGCCGAGCCGATGCCGCCCGCCGCTCCTGTCAAGAGGACCCGTGCCCCGCGAAGCTCCATGAGCGGGGAGGCTATCCGGCGGTGAACGTCGTTGCGATCTTCGGGCCGACCGCTGTCGGCAAGACGGCCGTCGCCATCGCGCTCGCCGAGGAGCTGCGCGGGCGCGGCGAGGACCCCGTCGCCGTGTCGGCCGACGCGCTCCAGGTCTACCGCGGCCTGCAGGTCCTCACGGGCGCCGCGACGCCCGCGGACCGCCAGGCGCTCGAGCATCGCCTGATCGATTTCGTCCCTGTCGGCGAGACGTTCAGCGCGGGCCGTTACGCCGAGCTCGCGCACCGCGAGATCGACGCGCTGCTCGACGCCGGGCGGCGCCCGCTCGTCGTCGGCGGCACCGGGCTCTACCTGCGCGCGGCGCTCGCGGACCTCGACATGCGTCGCGTGGCGCCGGCGGAGGTCCGCGAACGGCTCCAGGCCCGCCTCGCGCGCGAGGGCCCGCGCGCGCTGCACAGCGAACTGGAGCGCGTCGCGCCGTGGGCCGCCGCGCGCGTCGACCCCGCCGACGGCCGGCGGCTCGTGCGCACGCTCGAGCTGCACGAGCTCGGCGAGCTCCAGCCGCGCGCGGGGCCCTCCGAGCTCTGGACCGACCGCATGCGCCGCCCGACCGCGCTTTTCGGCCTGACGATGGACCGCGACGCTCTACGCGACGCGATCGACGCGCGCGTGGACGCGATCGTGGCGCAGGGAGCAGCGGCCGAGGTCGCCGCCGCCGAGCGGCAAGGCGCGTCCGCGACCGCGCGCGCCGCGCTCGGCTTCAGCGAGCTTCTCGCGGGCGAAGTCGAGGAGCTGAGGCAGCACACGCGCGCCTACGCGCGCCGCCAGCTCACATGGATGCGCAAGCTCGCGAACACCACGCTCATCGACGTCACGGCCCGCGGTCCCGGCGATGTCGCCCGCGAGATCCTAGACTCCGCACTCCGATGAGATTTGAGAAGTGGCAGGCACTCGGCAACGACTACCTGATCGTCGAGCGCGCGGAGCTCCCTTTCGAGCCGACGGCGGGCCGGATCCAGCTGCTGTGCTCCTCGCACTACGGCATCGGGTCCGACGGCCTGCTGCTGCTCAGCCCCTGTGAGGGCCACGTCGCGCGCCTGACGATCTTCAACCCCGACGGCTCGCGCGCCGAGCTCTCCGGTAACGGCGGACGCCAGGCGATCATGTACCTGCGCCGCCGCGGCTGGACCGACCGCGACGAGTTCACGATCCTCACCGACGCCGGCGTGCTGCGACCCACCATCACGGGCGCCGACACGTGCACGATCGACCTCGGCCACGCGTCGCTGACGTCGGCCGACTATCCCGGCGGCGCGCAGGACGGCCGCGGCGAGCTGCAGGTGGGCGAGAGCACCTGGGCCTTCCAGCACATCTCGATCGGCAACCCGCAGTGCACGATCGCCGTCGGCGACCTCGACGAGCTCGCGGCGCTCGACCTGCCGGCAATCGGCCCGCCGATCGAAGCGAGCAGCCTCTTCCCGCACCGCACGAACGTCTCGTGGTACTACCCGTACGCGACCGACCGCATCCGCGCCCGCATCTTCGAGCGCGGCGTGGGGGAGACGCTGTCGTCGGGGACGGGCGCCACCGGCGCCGCGATCGGCTACCTGCTCGGCAGCGGCAGGCGCGCCGGGACCGTGATGGTGCTCCTCGACGGCGGCGAGCTCAAGGTCGCCGTCGACGAGGACCTGCGGGTCGAGCTCACCGGATGGGCGCGGCCCGTCTTCGCCGGCTCGATCACGAAGGAGTTCGAAAGGGACCTCGATGAGGCCGAGTGAGCGGCTCGAGCGCATCCCGCCGTACGCGTTCGCGGCGCTGGAGCGCAAGATCCGCGCCAAGCGCGAAGCCGGCGTCGACGTCATCAGCCTCGGCATCGGCGACCCCGACCGGCCGACACCGGAGCCGATCGTGCGCGCGATGCAGCAGGCCGTCGCCGACCCGGGGACGCACCAGTACCCGACGAACCGCGGGCGCGCCGAGTTCCGCGCGGCGGTCGCCGAGTTCTACGCGAGACGTTTCGGCGTCGTGCTCGACCCGGAGAGCGAGGTGATCCCGGCGCTCGGTGCCAAGGAGGCGATCTTCAACCTGAACCTCGCGTTCCTCGACGCCGGCGACGTCGCGCTCGCGTCCGACCCCGGCTACCCCGTCTACACCGGCGGGCCGTGGCTCGCCGGCGGCGAGGCCCACGCGATCGCGCTCGAACCGGAGCTCGGCTTCGTCCCCGATCTCGCGGCGATCCCGGCCGACGTCGTCGAGCGCAGTCGCCTGATGTACATCAACTATCCGAACAACCCGACCGGCGCGATCGTCCCCGACGGTTTCTTCGCGGAGGTCGTGGAGTTCGCGAGCGAGAACGGCATCCTCGTCGTGCACGACAACGCCTACTCGGAGATCTCCTTCGACGGCTACCGCCCGCCGTCGTTCCTGCAGACAGCGGGCGCGAAGGACGTCGGGATCGAGGTCTTCTCGCTCTCCAAGGGCTACAACATGACCGGCTGGCGCTGCGGCGCAGTCGTCGGCAACGCCGACGCGCTCGAGGTCTACTGGCGCCTGAAGAGCAACGTCGACTCGGGCATGTTCGAGGCCGTGCAGCTCGCGGCGGTGACCGCGCTCTCGCCCGAGCTCGACGCCGACGTGGCGCAGATGAACGCGCTCTACGCGCGACGCCGCGACCTCGTCTGCGAAGCGCTGCGCGGTATCGGTGTCGACGTGACGCCGCCGCGCGGCACGATCTACGTCTGGGCACCGGTCCCGGAAGGCTTCGCGAGCTCCGCCGAGTACTGCGAGCACGTGCTCGAGCAGGCCGCCGTGGTGATCTCCCCCGGGTCGATCTACGGGGCGGCGGGGGAGGGGTGGTTCCGCATCTCGCTCACGACGCCCGACGACCGTCTGCTCGAGGCCGTCGAGCGTCTCAGCGCGCCCGCCTCCTAGCGCGCCGCCCGCGCTCGTCCTAGAATTCCATCTGGATGGATCGAGGCCGAAACGGCCGCAGCGCCGTTACGAGAACGCCGCAGGAGGGCAGGGATGGCCAGCGCGCGCCGCGCGCCCGCCAACGGGCGCTGTGCCTGGGCATCAGCTCCGACGAGGGAGCGCTCGACGAGCTGAGGGAGCTTCTGCTGACCGCCGGCGTCGTGACGGTCGGCGAGCTCGTGCAGGAGCGCACCGAGCCGCACCCCAACACGTATCTCGGCTCGGGCAAGGTCGCCGAGGCGAAGGCGCTCGCCGCGGCGCTCGACGCCAACCTGATCGCCTGCGACGACGAACTCTCGGCGCGCCAGGAGCGCAACCTCGAGCTCGCCGTCGGGCTCCCGGTCGTCGACCGCACGACCGTCATCCTCGACATCTTCGCGACGCACGCCGGCAGCGCCGAGGGCAAGCTGCAGGTCGAGCTCGCGCAGCTCGAGTACAACCTTGCCCGCATGCGCGGCCTGTGGAGCCACCTCGAGCGGCTCGGCGGCGGGATCGGCACCAGGGGTCCCGGCGAGACGCAGATCGAGACCGACCGCCGGCTGGCGCGCAACCGCATCGCGACGCTGCGCCGCCGCCTGGAGCGCGTGCGCGGCACGCGCGCGATGCAGCGCGCCGAGCGCGAGCGCGCCGCGCTGCCGACGATCGCGCTGGTCGGCTACACGAACGCCGGCAAGTCGAGCCTCTTGAACGCGCTGACCGGCGCCGACGCCGGCGTCCGCGACCGGCTCTTCCACACGCTCGACCCGACGGTCCGCACGCTCTCGATCGCGGGACGGCGCTACCTCTTGACCGACACCGTCGGCTTCATCAGCAAACTGCCGCACCAGCTCGTCGACGCGTTCGGCGCGACGCTCGAGGAGACGCGCCGCGCCCAGCTCGTCGCGCACGTGCTCGACGCCTCCGCTTCGCTGGACCAGCAGGAAGCGATGCGCCGCGCCGTCGAGGAGACGCTCGAGGAGATCGGCGCCGGCGAGCAGCCACGGCTGCTCGTCCTCTCCAAGGCCGACCTGCTCGACGCGGCCGCCCGCAGCGAGCTGCGCCTGCGCTTCCCTGCGGCCGTGCTCGTGAGCGCACAGACGGGGGAGGGACTCGACGAGCTCAGCGAGACGATCGAGCGCGAGCTCGCCCACACCCTGCGCCACGTCGAGCTGCTCGTGCCCTACGCTGACGGCGGCAGGCTCGCCGAACTGCACCGCGTCGCCGGCGAGCTCACGCGCCGCGACACGCCGGACGGCGTGCGCGTCAGGGCGCTGCTGCCCGCCCGCCTCGCCGAGCGTTTCGCGCGCTACGCGGTCGCGTCGCCCTAGCCGTCAGCGGTCGTCGCCGGAGCCGGCGATCACGCCGCGCCGGGCGCGTGAGCGAAGCTTCTCGAGATTCGCGCCGGCGACATCCTCGAGGTCGAGCTCCAGCTCGGTCGCGAGCTGTGCGACATACCAGAGCACGTCGCCGAGCTCGCCGGCCAGCTGGCTGCGGCGCTCGCCGCTGACTACGCCGTCGTCGTCGCGGATGACCTTCTTGACGTCGTTGGCCACCTCGCCCGCCTCGCCGGCCAGCCCGAGCGCGGGGTAGGCGAGCCACGCCTCGCGCGGGTAGGCGGCCGTCTCGCGCGAGAGCCGCTGGTAGTCGGAGAGCTCCACGCGGCGATCCTAGCCCGCGAGTCCCGCGACGCGGCGACCGTCCTCGTGCGCGAGTTCGGTGAATGCGTCCTCGAGCGCGGCGAGGGAGCAGGCCGGCAAGTCCAGGGCGCGCGCGAGCAGCCAATCGGCGAGCGCCGGGTTCTTGGGCAGCAGCGGACCGTGAAGGTAGGTCCCGATCGTGTTGCCGTTCACGGCGCCCTCGAAGCCGCTGTCGCCGTCGTTGCCGTAGCCGCGTAGCACGCGTCCGAGCGGGCGTTGCCCCATGCCAAGACGCGTGCGCCCGCCGTGGTTCTCGAAGCCGACGAGCTCGAGCACGTCCTCGCCGAGGCGCGCCTCGATCGCGACGTTGCCGATCAGCCGCGGCCCGGCCTCGCGGATCGTGCGCACGTCGAGCAGGCCGATGCCCTCGAGCTCGCGTCCCTCGAGCTCGTACGAGCGCCCGAGCAGCTGGTAGCCGCCGCAGACGCCGAGCACGATCGCCCCGCGGGCCGCCGCGGCGTGCAGCGCGTCGCGGCCGGTCCGGAGCAGATCCTCGGCACAGAGGATCTGGTCGCGGTCCTGGCCGCCGCCGATGTAGTACAGGTCGTGCGCGTCGCCGTCGAGCTCGTCGCCGAGCCCCTTCGCCGTGAACTGAAAGCCGATGCCGCGCCATTCGCACCGCCGCTGCAGGAAGATCATGTTCCCGCGGTCGGCGTAGATGTTCATCAGTTCGGGGTAGAGCGCCGCCACGCGGAGCACCCGGCCGTCACGGTCCTGCACGGAACACCACCACCTCGTTCGCGACGTGATCGTCGGTCTCGGGCACCTCGATGACGCGGTCCAGCGCGAGCGCCACGCGCCGCGCCTCCGCGGCGAGCGTCGCGACGTCGACCGCGTCCAGGCGGATCACGTCGCGTTCCGCCGGGCGCAGCGGGCCGTCCATCGTGAAGACCCGCCGGTCCCGTTCGACGGCGATCGAGCCACCGTGGGAGCGCACGGCCAGCGGGCTGCTCACGTAGAGCGCTCCGTCGGCACGCAGCGTGTCGGGCAGCGGACGCTCGTCGTCCTCACAGAACTCGTGGAAGCGCGTCACGACGGCGATCCCGAGCTCGCCTGACGGCGCGAGGTGCGCGGCCGCGCCCGCGAAGAGACCTCCGCGGCCCTCCGCGCCGCCGAGCAGCTGGATTGTCTGCATCGGCACGAGCACCAGCGGCCATCGGCGCGCGCCGAGCGAGAGCTCGCGGATGTCGCCGTGCACGAGCTCGATGTCAAGCGTTCCCGCCCGCTCCGCGAGCGCAGCCAGCAGGTCCTCGTCGCTGTCAACCGCGGTGATGCTGTGACCGTCGCGGGCGAGGGCGAGGGCGACGCGGCCGGTGCCGCAGCCGAGGTCGAGCACCGGCCGCGGAACCTCGCCCGCCAGCGCCCGCCAGACCGGGAGGTCGGCCGTGTAGCGCCCGCACTCCGCGTCGTGCCAGCGGACCGCCTCGACGTTCGCCGCCGCGCTCACCACTGGCTCTCGACCTCGCCGCGCGACGCGAGGAGGGCGCGCAGGTCGAGCATCGCCGTGTACGTCGGGAGCGCGAAGAGCGTGCCGTCGCCGCGTGCGACCGCGGCGTCGAGCGCCGCGGCTATGTCCGGGATCACCTCGATGGCGTCCGCCGCCACGCCCGCGTACTGCAGGCGCGTTGCCATGTCCGCGGCCCGCGTCCCGGCGCAGACAGCGTGTGCCACATGGCCGGCGAGCAGCTCGAAGTCCGCGTCCCAGACCCACGAGACGTCGCGTCCGTCCGCGATGCGGTCGTTGAGCACGGCAAGCAGCTGCAGCGTTCCCGGCTCGAGGGAGAGCGTGCGCGCCACCTCGCTCGCCCCGACCGGGTTCTTGATCAGCAGGATCCGCACCTCGCGGCCGCCCGAGAGCACGAGCCGCTCGGCGCGGCCGAAGGCCGGGCGGGCGTCGCGCAGGCCGGCCGCGATCGCCGGCGGGTCGACGTCTAGCGCGAGCGCGAGCGCCGCTGCCGCGAGGGCGTTGTAGACGTTGTAGAGGCCGGGAAGCGCGAGGTCGACGCGCTCGCTCCGCTCGCCCGTGTCGAGCGTGAACGACGCCCCCGCCACGCCGCGCAGCTCGATCGCGCGCGCCGTCACGGTGGGCCGCGGCCGCTCCAGGCCGCAGGCCGGGCAGCGGTAGTGCCCGAGGTGGCCGAGGTAGACGACGTCGAACGCGAGGGGCGCCCCGCAGCGCCTGCAGTGACCCGCGTCGACCGCGTGGCCGAGACCCGGCGCCGCGGCCGCGGGATCCTCGATGCCGAAATAGAGCGCGTCGGGCCGTCCCGCGCCGAGGTAGGCGACGAGGGGGTCGTCGGCGTTGAGAACCAGCCGCGCGGGGCTCTCCGCCGCGGCGTGGGCCCACGAGTCGGCCAGCGTCTCGAGCTCTCCGTAACGGTCGAGCTGGTCACGGAAGAGGTTCGAGAGCGCGATCGCGCGCGGTGAGAGCTCGCCGACGAGGCGGTCCAGCCACGCCTCATCGACCTCGAAGAGGCCGATGTCGCCCTGGATCTCATCGCCGTGGGTGGCGTCGAGCAGCGTCGAGGCGATCCCGCCTGCCATGTTCGCCCCGGTGGCGTTGTGGACGACGTCGAGGCCCGCGGCCGACAGGACGCCCGCCGCCATCGTCGCCGTTGTCGTCTTGCCGTTTGTCGCGCTCACGACGGCGCACCCCTGTGGCAGTCGCGCGGCGAGCGCTCGCACGGCCCCCGGCGACATCCGCAGCAGCACCCTTCCGGGGGCGCTGGTTCCGCCCGAGCCGCGCATCCGGGCAACGCGGCCGACGAGCCGCGCGACCGCGATCTGCGAGGTCCGCGGCGAGCTCACGCCGCGCCCGCGGCCGGCAGCGCCGGCGAACCGTCGACGGGCACGATCATCCGCACCGCCCCCTTCAGGGAACGCACCGTCACCGGGAGCTCGCCGATCGGGTCTCCGTCGGCGAACATGGTGAACGGACCGTCCGCGGCGACCTCGACCTCGGCGCCGCGCAGGACCCGCACGCGCTTCTCCTTCACGTGCGTGCCCCTGAACACCTTCGGCAGCGACCACAGGAACCTCGCGCGGGAGCTCTTGCCGACGCAGACCGCGTCGAGCAGGCCGTCGTCCAACATGGCGTCGGGGGCCACGAACATGCCCCCACCGTACGCGCGCGAGTTCGCGACGGCGACCGTGAAGCCGCTGAAGTCGTACTCCTCGCCGTCCGCGCGCACCGTCAGCTGCGCGGGCCGCCATCGCAGCAGCGCGCGCAGCGCACCGTACGCATACGCGCCGCCGCCGAGCCACGAGGGCGCTTCGTTGGCGATCCGGTTCGCGTCACTGTCGAATCCGACCGACGCGATGCCGACGAAGGCGCGGCCCGCCTCGTTGCTGCCGTCGTACACGGCACCGAGGTCGAGCGGACGCGCGACGCCGGTCGCGACGACGCTCGCGGCGCCCTCCGTGTCGCGGGGAATGCCGAGCGTTCGCGCGAGGTCGTTTCCGCGCCCGCCCGGTATCAGCCCGATGACCGAGTCCGGCACGTGGCGCAGCGCATCCGCGACGGCGCCGACGAGACCGTCGCCGCCGACGGCGACGACGGCGCGCCCCTGCAGCGCGGCCGCCACGGCGAGCTCGCGCGCGTGATCGAGACCCGTCGTCCGCGACGTCGCGACATCCACGCCGCGCCGGCGCAGTGCGTCGGCGGCGAGCGGCGCGATCCGCAGCGCGCGTCCGCCGCCGGCGGACGGGTTCACGACAAGCGAAACGGCATCCGCCACCGCGCGCCCCGCTGCCGCGTTCAGCCGCCGCTGGGCCTGTTGCGCCGTCTTCGCCCGATTGCGGCGGCGATCGCCAGCGCCGCGAGCACGACGAGCAGGCCGAGCAGCACCGCCGGCGGCAAGCCGATGCCGCCGAACGGAAGAGCGACCAGGAGCACGACGCCGGTACCCACCGCGATCAGCGCGACGGCCAGCAGGATGATCAGCAAGATCCCGCGCACGCGGGCGAGGATCCCCGCCGAGCGCGGCGGAAGCAGCAGGCCCGCGGCCCGCAGCGCGAACAGCTGCCGGCCGCTCGGCGCATCCTGACCGAGGCGCTCGACCGCCTCCTTCAAGTCGCCCGCGCGCCGTTCGGCGAGCGCGAGGGACGCGTCGGCCATGCGCCTGATCTGCATTCGTTCCTGGGGCCGCGCCGCCGCCAGGGCGCGCTGGAAGTATCCCCGCGCCGCCTCGGCGTCGAAGCGCTCGGAGGCGCGAGCGCCGAGGATCGACAGCGCCGCGGCCTTGTATTTGGTCTCCGCCTCGAGCTCCTCGTCGGAGCGTTTCTCGAGCGCTTCGATCGCGGCCATCGCGCCGCGCTGTTCGACCCTGATCTGGCGTTGTTTCGGTGGCATGAAGCGCCATTCTATGGCGTGAAATGGCGGCAGGCGAAGCGCAAGGGGGGCGCGGACGAGCCGCTATGCTCGCCGCGTGCCGACCGCCCGCTCAAGCGCACGCGCGCTCGCCGCGCTGATCGCCGCGCTGTCACTGCTCTGCGCGGCTGCACCCCAGGCGTTCGCAGGCGTCTCACTCGGCGGCAACAACCTCGCGGAAGAGGCCGAATCCGAATCGTCGAGCAGCAGCTCTTCCTCGGGCACATCGAACGGCGAAGGCAAAGAAACGAAAGAAACGAGCTCCTCCACGACCAACTCGACCTTCGTGCTCGGCATCGGCGTCGCCGTCGTGCTGCTGATGGGGATCGGCTTCATCATCGTGCGCGATGCGCGCAGACGCGCACCGGTCAGCGACGCCGCTGTCGACGCCGCCGTGCACCAGTCGCACATCGACCACCAGGCGCAGCTGCGCCGCAGACGCGCGCGCGCCAAAGCCGCGCGGCAGCAGCGCAAGCGAAACCGCTGAGCGCCGGCTCAGAAGAGGTGCGCCGTGCGGATCGGCGCGCGGGCCGGCCGGCGGACGCGCGGCGGCGACGAGGGCCCGGGGTTTCCGTGCGGTCCGCGCCGCGGGCGCCGCGGCGAGGGCTCGCGCGGGTGCGGGTCGAGCGGACCGCCGGGAAGGGCGTGCGAGCCGCCGTCGTCTTCGGAGGAGCCGTCGCCTTCGGCTTCCACGAGCGAGTTGTCGTAGCGCATGGGCAGCCACAGCATCGCTGCCGCGATCGGCAGCTTGATGCACGCCGCGAAGAGCAGGACCCATGCCCACACAGGCATGGCGCCATGGTACTACTGCGGGGTGGCGACCGAGCGAACGTCCAAGCTCGAACGCCTGGAGAGCGAGGTCACACGTTGCCGTCGCTGTCCGCGGCTCGTCGCGTGGCGCGAGCAGGTGGCGCGCGAGAAGCGCCGTGCGTTCGCCGACGAGGTCTACTGGGGACGCCCCGTGCCCGCCTTCGGCGACGTCGACGCGTCGCTGCTCGTGCTCGGGCTCGCGCCCGCCGCGCACGGCGCGAACCGCACGGGCAGGATGTTCACGGGCGACCGCTCCGGTGACTTCCTCTATGCGGGGCTCTGGCGCGCCGGCCTCGCGAGCGCGCCGCGCTCGGCGTCACGCGATGACGGGCTGCGCCTGACCGGGGCCCGGGTCTCGGCCGCGGTCCGCTGCGCGCCGCCGGCGAACAAGCCGACGCCGCTCGAGCGCGACACGTGCGAGCCGTGGACCCAGGCCGAACTCGCCCTCCTCGACGGCGTGCGCGTCGTGCTCGCACTCGGAGCGTTCGCGTGGCGCAGCGCCCTGCGCCTTTTGGCCGGCGACGAACGCGGCGGACCGGTGTCGCGACCGCTGCCGCGCTTTACCCACGGAGCGGAGGTGACGGTAGGCCTCTTCACGCTCCTCGGCTGCTTTCACCCGAGCCAGCAGAACACCTTCACCGGGCGCCTGACGCCCGCGATGCTCGACGCCGTGCTCGCGCGCGCGACCGAAGTGGCCGATACACCCCGAATCATGCACTGACGCGAGGATGCGTGCCGCAATGGGGCGAGGCATGCCACGTCTAACCTGACGGCCATGACCTATTCGGCGCGCGAGGGGCGTGAGCGCATACTGCTGGACGTCGCGGAAGCCGCGGCGGCGCTGATGGGCGCGCAGGAGGCACTCGGCGAGGCCCACGAGCAGCTCGATGATGCGGCCGCCGGCCGGCTCGAACTCGAGCTGTACGGTCCGGTTCGCGACGCCACGAAAAGCGCGCTTGCGGGAGCGTCGGCGTTCGCCGCTCGCGTCGGGATGACGTTCACCCGCCCGGCAGGCGAACACCACGCACGCACGCGGGGGGATGGCCCGCGTGAGTACGTCGACGCCGCAACGGCGCTTGTGGCGCGCGCCGACGAGCTGCTCGCGGAACTGCAGGACTCGCTGCTGCCGGTCGAAGTGGGGGACACCGAGCTGCGCGAGGCGCTGGCGGCGACCCGCAGGACGATCGCACCGCTCGCGCATTCGGCACTCGAGTTCGAGCGCACGCTCGGACGCTAGGCGCCGTCGTGCGCAGACTAGGTCCGGCGCTCGGCGTCAGAGACTTCTCCCGCCTATGGCTCGGCGTGCTCGGCTGGGACCTCAGCCTGCAGATGGTCGAGCTCGTGATCGGCTGGCAGGTTTACGTCTACCACCACAACGCGCTGTATCTGGGACTGATCGGTCTCGCCGAGTTCATCCCGATGCTGCTGCTCTCGCTCCCCGCCGGCCACCTCGCCGACCGGCACTCGCGACGTCTGATCCTTGCGTCGGCGCTGTGCCTGAGCGCAATCGTGGCCGGCGCCCTCGCCGCCATGTCTTCCGCCGGAGTGCATTCGCTCTGGCCGTTCCTCGCGCTCGCACTGTGCGCCGGGATATCGATGGCACTGGGGTCACCCGCGTCGCGCTCTCTCCCGCCCGTTCTCGTCCCGCCTCGCCTGCTCGAGAATGCCGTCACGCTGCGCAACGCGAGCATGTACACGTCGACGATGGTCGGCCCGGCCCTCGGCGGCCTCCTGTACCCGATATCGCCGTCCCTCACCTACGGTGTCGCCGCCGTCGTGATGCTCGTCGGGGCGGGATCGGTCCTCACGATCCACCACCGCGAGGAACCTGGCCGTGACGACGGCAGCGCCGCGGACCGACGCAGCGTCCTCGCGGGACTCCGTTTCATCAAAGAAACGCAGATCCTCTTCGGCGCGATACTGCTCGACCTCCTCGGCGTGCTGTTCGGCGGCGCGATCGCGCTGCTGCCGCTGTACGCAAGCTCGATCCTGCACGTCAACACCGTGGGCCTCGGCTTCCTGCGCGCCGCGCCGTCGGTGGGGGCCCTCGGCGCCGCGGTTGTCATAACGCGGACGCAGATCGGGCGTCACGCGGGGAGGAAGCTGCTCATCGCGGTGGGGGCCTTCGGGGCGTTCACCGTCGTGTTCGGCCTCTCGCGCACGTTCTGGCTCTCGCTGATCGCGCTCGCGGGCACCGGCTTCGCGGACCTGTTCAGCATGAACATCCGCGGCACGACGTCGGCGCTCGCGACGCCCGATGAGGTCCGAGGCCGCGTGACAGCGGTCGAGATGGTGTTCATCAGCGCATCGAACGAGCTCGGAAGCTTCGAGTCCGGCCTGGCCGCGTTCCTCGTCGGCGCCGTGCCGGCCGTGGTGGCAGGCGGCGTGATCACGATGGCGCTCGCGGTGGCGTGGAAACGACTGTTCCCGGACCTCGCGAAACTCGACCGCATCTCGGAAGTCGCGCCGCCGGCACGAAGCGAGCCCGTGGTTGCCTGAGCGGCGCCGCGTAAGGCCGAGTGCCCGCGCGGCCCGGAGATCGGCGAGAGGATGGCTGGGATCCCCAGGCCGCGCCGTCGCTGGCCGTGGCGACGCCAGCGCGGCGGGAGTACGTCGCTTCACGCAACACGTCTACGCTCCGAACGTGTCCCGGCGCGCCGCATTCCTGGCAAGCCTTGCAGTCGTCACTTTCACCGGCTGCGGTACATCGTCACACGCCGAAAAGGGGCGGGGCTACGACGAACCCGCCCACAGGTACGCCCAGGCCGAGCAGAAGGCTTGTGGGGCCGGCCACGCGATCTACGCGAAGGAACGCTCGTGGACGACGCGCTTCACCTGCCACGGGTTCACTCACCCGGTGGGGATCGCCTTCACGGTCGAAAGCGGCGGGTCCACGGGGGAACGGTGTTATGAAACGCCGGTCGGCGCAACGAAGCGGAGAGTCCCGTGCTCGATCGTAACCACGGGACGCGTGCCGGCGGAAGGGAACTCGCGCGTCAAGGAACTCCTGGAACACGAGCGGAGCGAAATACGGCGCGCCTGCCACGGTGACCGCGGCGGCGCAGTCGTATACCGCGGTCAGCCAACCAAGTGCGAAGAGGGCTGGCCACCCGCTTCAAACTGACCACTGCCGATGTGGCCCCGAATGCATCGGCTCTTCCGGCTGTCCGGCCCCGGGCGTCTCAACGCTTCGCCGCCGCTTCGGCTACAAGCGCCCTCAGGAGACCGCAGCAGTCGGGGCGTTCGCCGCGCTCTTCCAGCCAAGTCGACATCGTGAGCAGCGCCCGCGTAGCTTCGGCAGGCGACGGGTGCTCGCCGCGCGCTTCGGCTTCCTTGAGGGAGGAACGGACGTCGCGGTTGACCTGTTGGACCGGTTCATGGCACTTGCGCGCGAGGGCGGCGGCGCCGGGAAGCTGCTTGGAGGGACTGACCGCAACCGGCGGCGCAGGCGCAAACGACGGCCAGCGCAAAGGCCCGCGTAGCTCGGCCGCCGACGAGGCCGGGCGGTGCTCGTGGTGGTGGGAAGGCGCCGGAGCGGTCTTCGGGTTTGGCGTGGCGGTCGATCCATTGTCCGGCGGCGTCAAGTGTGTGCCCGCGAGGTTCTTATCGGCATTTAGCACGGCGGCCCGGGTGCGTAGATTGCCCCAGGCTTTCGCGGGCGACGATGCATGGTCCACGGCGAGCCGGGTCGCCACTGCGAGCGCCGCTTACGCCGCGCAAGTTGACATAACATGCATTATCGACCACGACAAACGCGCGGCAACTCTGCGCCTTATCGTCGACGTGTTTGCGGCGAACTGCCGATAAGAACCTTGTGGGCGCACACCCAGCCGTCCTTTCCGCCATCCTCCAGCAGCTCGCCGATCTCCTTCTAATCGTCGTCGGCCTGGCGGCAGTTGGAGCCGCCGGAGCCGGCCCATGTCTCCTTGTGCGCAGCCGTCACGCGGTGCTCGCGCTGACGATTCCCGTTCTGCTCGTGGTCACCGTCGTCGTCGGCGACGATGTCAAGCCCTATTTCACCTACAACGAACAGCCGTCCTGGGTCTGGGGCCCCGGAGCCTTGGCAATCTTGGCCGTAATGTCGCTAGTCGCCGGGGCCGTCTCTCGCGCCGCGCAGAGGGACACGTGACATGCATTATCAAGCCTAGGCCGAGACTTCCTCAACTCGCTCGGACACTGCGCCGATGCTCGTCTTGTGGCCGCCGCCGCAAACTCGACGCATCACCGGGGCAGTCGACTCGGTGGCTACCTCAGGGCGAGCGCATTCGTGGTCGCTCTTGCTCTCGTCGCACTGATGGCCGTTGCACTGCTGCCGCAACCGTCGAAGCGAAGTCAGAGAACAGATCAGCCGTTCGGTGCCTACGCTGGCTATCGATGGCGGGGGCGCATTGCCTCCGTCGAAGGCTCGTGGACTGTACCCCGAATCGACCCGGGCTCGACTCCTGGGCTGGCCGGCACCTGGATCGCCGCTCAAGCGAACGGGGCTGGCCCACCGTTTATCCAAGTGGGCGACAGCGAGCTGCGCGGCGACTCGCGGTACGGAGCGCCCGAAAATCGCTACTGGGCCTTCTGGACCGACACGAAGCACGAGTTTCACCCCCAGTTTCTCTTTCGCGTCGAACCGGGTGACGCGCTTGCCGGTCGTCTTACCTTGACGCGCGGGCGTTGGACGATCACGCTTCTCGACCAGACCTCTGGCGCGCGGTCGCTCGTCACCGCACCGGATGCGACACACCGGTCTTACGACCAGGCTCAATGGGCGCAGGAGAATGAGCGAGAGGCGAGTGGAGAACTAGCCCCGTACCCTTCCCTCTCCACCGCGCATTTCGAGCGGATCGCCGTGAACTCTGAGGTGCCTACAGCGGGCTCGCTCCGCTCGCTTGAATACAGCTGCATGTCCATAGGAACTAGCGTTTGGGTACCAAGCCGCCTCGAAGCTGGGGGTTTCACCGTACGCGAGACGTCCCTCGCGAGCCTCTCCCGCAGTACGGCCTCATTGCCCTGCAAGCGGTAAAGCGAACGTTCGCTTCGTTTCTACCGCGCTCAGGCGACACAGTCCATGCATTATCGGCCGCGCGCTTAGTGTGGCGGTCGTTTCGCTCCGTGCGCCAGGCCGTACCAGGCGGTGCGAATGCGGCGCTCGGGTCCTGCGCGCCACGTTCCGAATCCCCGCGCGGCAAGCACTTCGCGGTCCAGCCACAGTCCGGGCGTTCGCTCCGGCCGCGAAAGCAGGCCGACGACTCCGCCCTGGCATATGTACTCGACTCTGTGCTCTCGCCAGCGACCTTTCCAGACGGCGCCGGTCCCGCGGTATCGCTCGCACCGTTTGCCGGTCGTCGTTTCCAGCGCCCAGGGCCGCGGGCGCTCCGACGATTCCCACCGCTTCGGTTCGTAAACCACGGGGTGTTCCGCCGTGACCTCGTACACGCCATGCCTCCACGGTTCCAGCAGGCAGTACACAGTTCGTCTTTCACTCCCCGGCCAGCAGGGTTCGATGATGAGGTCCCGGATGCGTTTGGGCGCGATGCACGTGAAGAGTTCACCGGCGAGCAGCTCCGAGCCGGACTGGCAGCCATCGCCGTGGTTTGGTGCTTCTTCGATTTCCGGCGCGCGCAGCGACGCAAGCACGTGGTAGTCGTCCTTCAACGCCCCGGCGCGCGTCGTCGGCCGCACCTCGACAACGCGCATCGCCAAACGCGCGCGCCCGTCCCTGGCCGCCGCGACCCCGGCGCTCGCGGCGCCCCCGGCGATCACCGCAACGGCACCAGCGATCAACGCAAACCGACTCATCCAACCCCAAGTGGTCACCGTACATGCATTATCAAGCGGACCGACACTAAGCGGCGCTACGCTCGACACATGGCGCGCTGGGCCGCAGTCCTATCAGCCTTTAGCGCTCTGGCGCTACTGCCCTTGACTGAAGCGACCGCGGAAACCAGAACGCACGGAAAAGCGCCGTGCTTCGAAGCGTTCGTGCAGCCGGTCATTGTCGGACAGCCAGCGCCGAAGGAATCCTCGGAAGAGCGCCACGCGCGCCGCCTTTCGTCGGGCGAGCGGGTCACCGTGAAGCGCGGCACGATTGTCGTGGTGTCGCTCATCGAGGGCCTCCCGCCCGACGAACGCAACCCGCAGTCCTTCCCCTGGAAAACGCCGCGCCTCACCCGCCCGCGCATCCTCCGACACCGAGAAACCTGCCCAGGTACGACCAGCGTTCCGGTTGAGAACTTCGCCTGGCGGGCAGTACGCGTCGGAAAGACGCGCATCGAGGCCCCACTCACAGCGCCGTGGCAGTTGTGGGCGCGCGAGCACCACGCACCGCACTCCGCGTTCCGCCCCTTCACGGCCTCTGTCACCGTCCGACGCTAGTCCGCCCCACAGGCGAAGCGGCTCGCGCCGGTGTACACACTCCATGCATTATCAAGCGCGAACGGTCAAAGGCCCAGCTCAGCTCGGGCGAACGGCTTGAGCACGACGGTTCCGTCCGGCGCGTCCCACGACACCGAGACGGTCTCGTCCCCGATCTCGACCTCGATTAGCTTTTCGGCCTCCCAGTCGTCGGGATCGTCGTCCGGACCGACTGGATCATCGGGCCACGCTCGCAGCACCGCTCCGAAGTGGCGTAGCACTCGTTCCACTCCCCCGGGGCCGCGATTCCTGCGGAGCGTCAACACCGGAGTAATCAGGGTTGCGTGCCCCGGGCCTTTCAGCGAGATCACGTACACGTTCGCCTCGACCTGAGCGCGGTCGCCGAGGAACTCGCGAGCGCGTTCCGCCAGCGCCTCGGTGATTTCTTGCTCGCGCGGCTCCGGGACTGCTTTGGCGGTCCGAACGATGCCGCCAACCCACCGAGCTAGGCCGACGGCAACCTCCCAGCCGCTCGCGGAGGACTCGCCATCAGACACAGTCCAACACACCGATCCACCCGCCGGTCACGCGGGCACCCTACTAACGCTCAGGGCGACACAGTCCATGCATTATCGCGCGTGCGTGGAGCGCCACTCGCTCTCGAGGTGCGGCTACTTCAGCCCGGCGGCAGTATGAGCACGCTTAGCTGCGGGCAAGACGCCCCGAACCCGCTTTTCGTCGCGATTTTCTCCGTGCCGTTGTTGCCGGAGCCCGCGATCAGCAATATCGGGTGTCGACCCGCCGCAAGCGTTGTCACAACGCTGGTCTCCACGTTCGTCCGGAGTTTGTTTGCGGTGCTCAGCTCGCCTTCAGTCTCCGCCAGGACACTCCTGTTCCCGTCGTCAACTGCCACGTACACGTCACCAGCGCCGCCCTCGGCCACGAAGCAGGCCGAACCAACCACGAGCACCTCGCTACGTCTCCTAACGCTGATCACGTCGCGGGCTAGCTCAGTCTTGGACCCCTGATCCGGCTTCACGATCACGCGTGTACGCACCGTGATGCCAGACGACGCGCCAAGCGGAAACGCGAGCTTGTCCGGCGTCACAGAGCCGTCACGTAGCTGACGCGTCCCAACGCTTCCCGCGGGCAACTCGACCGCCGCGTAGGAAACCCCTCCGAGCGCAAGGCAAAGCGCGATCGTCGAGACGACATTCGCATACGAGAGGCGCTGACGCAACACCCTCAGCACTCGTAGGAGTTTAGCCCCAGCTGTCGGGAACAGCGCAACCACCGGGCGACACGTTCCATGCATTATCAGGCGCGGGGACGCGCCTGACGGCGAGAACGTCAGCCGCGCCGCCCCACGAGCTTCCGGTGGCCCAACGGGTGCTTTAGTGCGATCGTCACAGTCCGTCCGTGTTCGACCAGCTCGCACTGCACTTCCGGAAGTTCGTACGGCGCTTCAACCGATATCCCGATCCAGACTGTGCGGCGACTTTCCCGCACCGAACTCCCCGGATTCCGTTGGCACCCGCCGAAGTTGAAGCTTGCAGTAACGACCCTGCCGCCGTGGGACACCTTCACGAGCGTCCACGGAATCAGTTCCCGTCTCCATCCCGGCCCAGCCGCAAGAGCCGCTTGGGACGCGAGGAGCAACGTCACGGCAACCAGAAGCGCACAGATCGACGCCCGCATGCGCACAGCAGAAGCCTACACCCGAGCCCGTCCAGGCTCAAACGGCGCTACACGTGACATGCATTATCAGGCGAGCAACGCGCACCTCGCGCGCGGCGGTCAAGGTCACACGCAATCAGGCCGATTAGGTGATCACGGCGAGGCACAACCAGCACCACCGCCGCTCGCTCCCGCATGACACCCCGGACCCCGCAGTGAACCCCAGGCGCCCATGCTCTTCATTCTGACTGGCATCCTGGTCCTGATATCCGGCGCCTGGTACTACCCGCGCACACTCCGGCACGTCCGGTCGCGCGTGGCTGAGCGAGGCCAGCCTACGGAGACGCTAGACACGGCGATCCGGCTCCGCTGGTTGTTCTCTGCGTGCGGACTCGTCCTCGTCGCCGTCGGGATCTCGGTCGTCGCCTAGCAGGGCGACACCTTCCATGCATTATCGGCCGCGGACTCGTCGAATTCCGGCGACGGCGAACTCCACGATGGCGCCGAGGATTGCGCCGCTGATGAATCCCTGGATGCCAAGCACGGCAATACCCGCGACACCCGCGACCAGGGCGGTTACTAGGTTGTTCGCGAGTAGGCCCAAGGGCGATTCCCGCCAGCCACCCTGAGGCTGCGCCGACCGCAGCGAATATGACCCCGAAACGAATCCAGGTTGGAAGCTGGCGAAACCCCCCGACGTGCTTCGCAGCGCGTTCCGTACAGCGTTTCGACACCTCCGCGCAGCGGCACAGTCCATGCATTATCGACCACGCATCGCAGGTCGCCTGCGTCACGCCTGAGTAGGCTGGCGAAATGCAGAGAGGCCCGCTCGCATTGGATGAGGCGCACGCACTACTGCGTGAGCACGTTGGGCCTCACTGCGAGATCGGACTCTGGGTCGAGGACGCCGTCGAACCAGAACATCCAAACGCGATCTTCTGGGTGCGCTCGGAGATGGAGCTACTTGTCGAGGACCCGCCCGTGCTCGGTCCGATTTTCCGGGTCGGCTCGAACTCGTTCTCGTTCCCGCCAATGCCTGGCGCCATCTACGAACGCAACGACGGGCTCGACTTCATGCTCACGCCAGGGCTAATCCTCCGCGTCGCGTGGGGGCCCCCCGGCGGCCGCCCGGACGGAAAACCGGACATGCGCAGGATTCCCGACTGAGACGCCATCGACGTGCCGGGAGCCCGACGAGGCCCACATACTGATCCGCACACAATCGCGTGACATCCGCCTGGCGGGCTTTCTGCACGGCGCCCGCGCCTAGCGCGCCGGTTGACACAGTCCATGCATTATCGACGGCACCGGGGCCGCACATCGCCGACCTAGCGACGTCCGGCCCGGCGGCGTCTCGTGACAAGCTTCGCCACCGAGCCAACGAATGCGACCCACACGCCGCAGGCCACCGCCACGCGGGCCGCTCCGACGACCGGTGAACTGCTCGCCTCGAACAACGCGAACAGCGAGAGCGACGTAACAACGAATGTCACGGCCGCAGCCTGCCAGACCGCCAGCGATCCGCCCCAGTCATTTGTTCGACGCAACACGCGCTGTGAGGCTATCGCCACGGCCCTAGAGTCGCCCCCCGAGGTGGACACGTTCCACCCATTATCAGGCAGGGAAAGGTAGTGCGTCGGCTTGAAGTCGCGGGTCAGCTTGACTCGGGCGGTTTTGCTTTGGGCGCCACCAGATAAGCGATTAGCGTTAGCGCCGCGAGGCTGCCAGCGTCTCGGAATATCTGGGCCAAGGCGTCGGCCACGATCTCTGCCTTGTCTCGCCCGAACACGCCTTCGCCGCGCGGTTCCGAGGTGCTAAGTACGTGGATGACTTCCCAGACCTCAAGGCCGACGATCGCTAGCACTCCACCGGCCAGCACGCACACCCCGTAGTACGCCAGCGTTCCCGCGGGCCCCCTAGCGAGCGGCGGGAGCCATCTCAGTGTCGCCCACACGCCTCCCGCGAAGCAGACCACGACAACTATGAGCGGCACCATCGCGACAGAATACGCCCCGACCGGTGACTTTCTTTCAGTTGGGCAGTTCGGCGATCTCACGCGGCGTCCAAACATGGTCCGCGACGCCTGCGGCCATCGCGGGAGTATCCGGGTACGATTGGGAGGCGACGATCTAGCGCCACTGCGAGGGCACGGAAGGCGTCGTCGCCGTGCCTCGTGTGCGTCTGGCATAGAAATCCTCCGAATCATTGGACGGTCTACGCTCCGAGCATGCCCCGGCGCGCCGCATGCTTGGCAGCACTATCAGCCCTCGCGGTGGCCGGCTCGCAACGCGCTTCACCTGCCACGGCTACGCGTCTTCACCGTCGAAGATGGCGAAGAAGCTTCTGGCGCGTATGAACGCTGCTACGAGACCTTGATCGGCAGCACGAAGCGGAAGGTCGCATGCACGATCATGAACAAGGGATACGTGCCAGATTCACTCCCCGCGTGCTCCTCGGGCAGACTGGTCGACCGGCGAACCCCTGAAGAAAGAGCATGCGCGTCGAGCCACGCCGCTTACGTGCGGGAAGGTCGCACCGCTGTCCGCGTCACCTGCCACGAGCCGTAGGCTGAGGAGATGCAGAGGGGCCGCTCACACTGGATGAGGCGCGCGCTCTGTTGCGTGAGCACGTTGGACCGCACTGCGAGATCGGGCTTTTGGGTCGAGGACGCCGACGAACACTGTGGCGAACTGCCGATAAGAGCCTTGTGGGCGCACACCCAGCCGTCCTTTCCGCCATCCTCCAGCAGCTCGGCGATCTCCTTCTAATCGTCGTCGGCCTGACGGCGGTGGGAGCAGCCGGAGCCGGCCCGTGTCTCCTTGTGCGCAGCCGTCACGCTCTGCTCGCGCTCACGATTCCCGTTCTGCTCGTGGTCACCGTCGTCGTCGGCGACGAAGTCAAGCCCTATTTCACCTACAACGAACAGCCGTCCTGGGTCTGGGGCCCCGGAGCCTTGGCAATCTTGGCCCTCGTGTCGCTGGTCGCCGGGGCCGTCTCTCGCGCCGTGCAGAGAGACACGTGACATGCATTCTCGCGCTCGGCGGGGCGCGGCGCTGCTTGCAGCCGATAAAGCTAAGAGATCCTGATGGTCATCGTCTTTGCGCTCTTGGGTCTTGCTTTGCTGATCGGCTTACCGTTTCTTCTCGCCGTTGAAGGACACACGTGGTGGGGTCTATTTGCGCTGATTTTTCCGCCGATTCCGTTCGTGGTCCTTTACGCGCGAGAACCAACGGCCGAAGGCAGCTTTTGGTACCTCTTCTACGCCATCGCAATCGCTTCCCTCGGGGCTGTTGCCTGGATAGCGGGCGTGGCAATCCGAGACCTGCGCCATCGCGGCTTTTTCCGCCCGCGCAAGCCCGAAGAGGGCGGCGACATGTGACATGCATTACCAAGCGCGGCTCTGTAGCGATCCGAGAGGATCACCGAGCCGCCGCTGGCGCTGAGCTCTCCGCCGCGGTACGCCGCTTCGGATCTGAGCCCCACGGTTTGTCCGCAGGTAATTTCGCTACCGAAGTCGTTCGGCTGGGCCATCCGGACTCCATCGAACCCAGTAACCATCGTCGCCCGTGGCTGGCCAACCAACCTTCCACTCAGGCCCGAGCTCGCGCAGCACAGCGACCCAGACCGCTTCGCCTTCGCGACCGTGTTGTGCCCAGACGTCTGCGGGGATCGGCTCCGCCGGCTTGCCATCCGGCGTTTCTGCGGGCCACCCGGTCTCGACAGCGTGGCGGTCGGCTGCGGCGCCCAAGTCATGCCACGCGAGCTCATCCCAGCGCTTTTGCCACGCGATGAGCTGCTGGCGGGTGGCGGCCGAGATCGGGAGATTATCTATCCGAACGGAGTTTCCGCGAACATCCCAAACCATGTCCTCGGACCTGTAATCGGGGTCGATCACTATCTCCCTGGAAACCCGGGGCGCCCGCGTCACGACATGCATTATCCCACCACGACGGGCGCCTCGCTCGGCTTGCGCGCGCCTACGCCATTCGCGCCAAGCTTCGCAGTCAATCTCGAACACCCACCAGAGCCGATACGCGGCGTACCCGACCAGGGAGGCTGGCACCACCAAGAGTCCAACGCCGATCACCTCCGGTACTTCCCAGCTGTACGAAGCGGCCGCTCGTCAGCCGTTCGCTGCCGAATTATCCGCCCGGCCACATCGGAGTCCAGGGCGCCACAGTCATCCATTATCAGTCTGCGCGCGCACGGCATCGGGGGCCTGACTTGGGGCGAGATACCACCCGACCTCCCGCCGGTGCTCCCACAAGTTCCCTCGCCGCCCGTCGGGGTCGACCTAACGGTCGAAATAGAGCTTGAAGCCCTCCGCGACTGGTCGATAACCGGCTTGTTCGTAGAACACGTGGGCCTCCGGGCGATGCTTTCCCGACAGCAGCCCGACCTTGTGGCAGTTCGCGGCACGAGCAATCTTCTCGATCTCGGCGAAGAGCGCGCTTCCAACCCCCCGGCGCCGCATGTCATCCCGGACCACGACGTTCTCGACGATCCCCCATGGCGTTGCGTGGTGAGTGAGGTTCTCGATTACGGCCAGGTCAGCTGTTCCGACGACTTCGCCATCGATCACGGCCACCAAGAGATGCCTCCGGTCAGAGCGGAGAACCCGGTCGAGTGCGGCGAGAGAGACGCTCGCGTCACCGGGCGCGGCTGACGGCGTGCCGTTCGTCAACTGGGCATAGAGACCCAGGAGAGCCGGCAGATCCTCCCGCTTTGCTTCCCTTAGTTCGACGGACACGTCGACTGCATTATCAGGCAGACGGAGCTGGCGGATTGCGCTCGTCCAAATAGTCGCCGTCCGGAGCAGGCAGGTGGACGACCAGGACGAATGCAGCTGCCGTGCCGCTCCCGCAGCACGCGAGGGCGGTGCGGGTCCGGCGACTCAGCCGGGCTGGCGCTGTAGCTCGTCGATCGCGGCCCGGATCTCCTCCCGCCAGCGCTTGAGCACGCGCTCGGCGTCCGCCCCGAGCGAGTCGCCGAGATCGTTGGCGAGTTCGCCTAGCTCCTTGGCTACCCGCTCGAGCCGCGTGATCGGGTTCTGCGGCACCACGACGCCGCCAACATACTCCGCTTGACGAGCGCGGCTGCGGGCAGGCTGCTCACGCGCCCGAGGGCTTCTGCCAGACCGAGATCTGTTTCGTGCTCTCCGCCGTGAACGGCGAGCGGGCCCAGTCCTCCCAGCGCTCAGTGAGGTGCATGCCGGCGATCTCGGCCATCAGGTCGAGCTCGGCCGGCCAGACGTAACGGAACGGAATCGACCGGTGCCGCGTCTCACCGTCTTCGATCGTGAGGTAATTGGAGCTCATCGCCTGGGTCGCGGGTTCGTAAACGTCAAACGCCCAGGTCGGCGGGCCGACCGCGAAAGGCACGCTTGACTGCCCGGGCGGGAGCAGTCGCAAGCCGGGCACCATGCATTCGACGAGAAAGCTTCCGCCTGGTCGAAGGTGCGCTGCAGCATTGCGAAAGCAGTCGGTCTGCCCCGCCTGCGTGGTGACGTTCATGATCGTGTTGAAGACGAGGTAGACGAGCGAGAATTCGCCCGGCACCCGCCTGGTCGCGAAGTCGCCGATCGTGACCGGGATCGCGTGCCCTCCTGGCTTGGTGCGTAGCCGCTCGACCATCGCGCGCGAAAGATCGATCCCCGTCACGGCAACGCCCCGTTCGGCGAGCGGCACCGCGACCCGGCCCGTGCCGATCCCGAGCTCGAGCGCCGCACCCGAGCCCGCGAGATGCGCGAGAACGGCGGCGGTCTGCTCGAGCTCCGCAGGAGTGAACTGCTGCGCGACCGACTCGTCGTACGCGGCGGCCACGTCCTCGCCGAAAAAGTCCTCTGGCTCGCTCATCCTCTCGCCCGGCGCGCGCTTGAGTCGGCATCGTCGCACGTGGCGAGGCACGGCGTCGTCGCTGCTCCTGTGCGGGTGACCGGGCGACGCGAGGTCGCCCCGGCGACGGCGCCGCTCGCCGCGATCGTGCTTGGCGGTGCAACACTTGTCAGGTGACGTCTTCCGAGTGGATCGAGGCGGTCGTCGGACTGCTTTTGATGTGGGGTGCTTTCGCGCTCCTGGGCTGGCCGCTTTTGAGCCTGCCGGGGTTCATCGGGATCTTCGTCGTCTTCGCGGCCGTGACGGCCGCGGGCACGAGCATCCTCGCCCTCGGCCTCATCGTGCTGGGCCTGTTCCTCCTCGTGTTCGCGATCGGCTTCGCGATGCGCTACGAACCACGCCTGCCCGGGACGCGCGAGCCGCCGCGGCAGGACGCCGAAGCCGAGCGCCGGCGCAGCTAGACCGCCCTGCTCCGGTAGACGTCGCATAGCATCCAGCGCCATGCCGCAGGTTGCAGACGCGAGGCCGCCCGAAAGGATCGATCTGGGCGATATCGCGCTGGTTCGGTGGTCGCCGGGTCATCAGCACGCTGTGAATGAGGCCGTGGCGGCGAGCATCGAGCACCTGCGGCCGTGGATGCCGTGGGCGCAGGATGCCAACGCGGGGACGAACCTCGACTTTCTCGAGCGCACCAACGAGCAGTGGCGGGCGGGGATGGAGTTCGCCTACGGCGTCTGGGACCGCGGCGGAACGCTCGTCGGCAGCGCGTCGCTGATGGACCGCGTCGGGCCCGGATCGCTGGAGATCGGTTACTGGGTGCGTGCCGACCGCGTCAGGGAACACATCGCGAGTCGCGCGACCGCGGCGCTCGTCGACGTGGCGTTCACCTTCCCCGCCGTCGAAGTCGTCGAGATCCACCACGACAGGGAGAACGAGCCGAGCGGCGGCGTGCCGCGCTCCCTCGGCTTCGAACGTGCCGGCGAGTTCGAGAAAGAGCCGACGGCGCCGGGCGAGAGCGGCGTTTTCGTGCGCTGGCTGATGCGCCGCGACTCGTGGGCGGCGCGCCGCCCGGACGGGTAGCAGCCGTCAGTCGACGATCCAGGCGCGGGCGTCGTCGAGTTCCGCGTTCTTGAACACGCGCACCTCGCCGGGTACCAGCCAGCCGACGGCGTCGAGCGTGTGTCCGTACCAGTCGGCGTCGCTGACGATCGCGATGCGCTTCCAGTCACGCAGGTGGGTGAAGCCGAACTTCACGTCCTCCCACAGCGCGCCGGGCGTCATGCCGATCGTCTTTGGGCCCGCGATGTAGAGGACGCTCGCCTTGCCGTCCGGCGCGGCACCGATGGCCTCCTCGAGCGCCGGGATGAGAACGTCGGCGTAGTCGTGAGCGGTCAGCTCGTCGACCACTTCGACGCCGACAGTGCCAGCTGGGAACCCCGCAAGCCGCTTCAGCATCTCCTGTTCTCTCCCGCCGAGTCTGCCTGGTCGCCGAGTGTACCCCGCCCTGCCATGGCGCGGCTGCGCGCCTTCGCCGTCATGGCCGCGAAGACGTTGTCGCTATGCTTGCCGCGAGCGATGAGGCTCGCTCCATAACCGCGGCCGCGGCCGCTGATGGCCTCTACCCCACCGTCAAACGACAGGCGAGGAGTAGGCCATCCCATGGACGCAGTTCAGCTCGCAGCAGTGCTCGTGTCGGCCGCCCTGGTCGCAAGCATGGTCTCGGTCCAGATCGGGATCTCGGTTGCGCTGATCGAGCTGACGCTCGGCGTGGTTCTCGGCAACGTCTTCACGCTCAACCCGAACGCCGAATGGCTGGTGCTGCTCGCGACGTTCGCGTCTGTGGTCCTGACGTTCCTCGCCGGCGCGGAGGTCGACCCGGACGACTTCCGCTCGCGTCTGGGCGCGTCGCTCGCGATCGGACTCGCGTCGTTCGCGGGTCCCTTCATCGTCGTCGCGCTGCTCGCTGCGGGAGTGCTCGGCTGGGGCACCCAGGCGTCGCTGATCGCCGCGACGTCGCTGTCTGAGACGAGCCTCGCTGTCGTGTACGCCGTACTCGTCGAGACCGGCCTCAGCTCGACGCGGGTCGGCAAGCTCATCATGAGCGCCTGCTTCGTGACGGGCATGTGCACCGTCGTCGCGCTCTCTACGATCTTCGCCCAGCCGACGGTCTGGCTGCCGCTCTTCCTCGTTGCGTCGGTCGTCGCGATCGTCGCGCTGCCGCGGATCGCACCGTGGTTCTTCGCGCGTTTCGGCGACCGTGTCATCGAGCCGGAGATAAAGCTCGTCTTCGTCGTGCTGCTTATTCTCATGGTGCTGGGCGATGCCGCGCACAGCCAGGCGGTGCTGCCCGCGTTCGTGCTCGGCCTCGTGATGTCGCGCCACTACCGCCGCCACCAGGAGGAGCAGCGCAGGCTGCGGGTCGTGGCGTTCGCGTTCCTCACGCCGTTCTTCTTCCTGCGCGGCGGGATGAACGTCTCGCTCGACGCGGTCGCGGCCAACCTGGGCGTCCTCGCGCTGCTGCTCGCGGCGAAGCTCGTGCCCAAGCTCGGCCTGGTCTACCCGCTCGCGCGGCGCGAGGCGGGGGTCAACGCGCGGTTCGCGACGCTCCTGATGAGCACCGGGCTGACGCTCGGCACGATCAGCGCGCTCTACGGACTGAACAACCACATCATCGACCGCACCCAGTTCTCGCTCCTGGTCGCCGTGATCGTCCTCTCCGCGATCGTCCCCACGGCAATCGCGCAGCGCTGGTTCTCGCCGCCGCAGCTCGCCCCCCACCCCCATCACCTGCTTCCCCCGGAGGACTCGGATGCGCTGCTTGGCGAGGCGTGAGCGCCGCATAGCGCGCGCCTTGAGCAGCGGCTTGGGCATTGCGCGGGCCGTGCCCGTGCGATGATCGTCGCGGCAGGGAGCAAATCAGCGAGGAGGCTCAATGGCTGACGAGAGAGAGGACGAGAGCGGTGAGGGGAGCGCGCAGCCTGACCCCCGGGCTCGCCTGATGCACGAAGTCGCCGCGCAGATGGATGTGATCGAAAGCGAATTCGGCGACGACTTCCAGATCGGCCGCGTCATCACGATCGTCGAGGTGGTCGAACCGAACGGCAACGTCGGCATGCGCGTGCGCTCCGCCCAGCTGCCGTGGGTCACGATCGGCATGCTTCACATCGCGCTGAAAAGCGTCGAATCGCAGCTCGACACCTGAGATTCGGCGGCTCGTAGCGCCGCGGCCTACGACGGGACGGTCGCTCCGCCGCCGGCGCCCGGGCAACGGCGATCGCGACATGGACGCGCGGCCGGTCAATTGAGCTGTTCGCGTGCGCGCGTCCGTACAGTTGTTTGATGGGCGAGCCCACAAACGCTGTGACGCACGATCCGACCGAGCTTATGGAGCGCCTTGCGAGGGCGGCCAACGAGCGCCGCGTGCCCGACGGCGTGTTCGCGCCCGGGTTCGTGATGCAGCAGAGCGTCACCTCCGCGACGGACTACGCCTACCACGGCGCCGAGGGCTGGATGGAATGGCTGCGCGACATCCTCGAACACTTCGACGGCGACGCGCGCTTTGAGATCGTTGACACGCTCGCCGTCAGCGACGAGTACCTCGTCGGCACCTACCGCATCTCGGGGTCGAGCGCGCTGTCCGGCCAGCCGCTGGAGGTCGAATGGGCCGGCGTGACGCACTTCCGCGACGGACTCGCGACTTCCGCGACGAGCTACGGGCACCCCGACGAAGCGCTCGCCGCGGTGGGGCTGGAGCCGTGAGGCGCACCGCCCTCGCGGCGCTCGCCGCGGCAGGCGTCCTCGCGGCCGCCGCCGCGACGGCGCAGGGCGCCTCGTTCAGCAGCAACTGGGCGGGCTACGTCGCCGTCCCGCGCGCACACGGCGCCGGGGTCTTCACTGCCGTGTCGGGCACCTGGACGGAGCCGACCGTGACCTGCACGGGCACGACGAGCGCGTCGGCGTTCTGGGTCGGCCTCGGCGGCGACGACGAAAACTCGCCGGGTCTCGAGCAGATCGGGACCGACGCGGACTGCGAACGCGGCGGCACGCCTTCGTACTACGCCTGGTACGAGCTGATACCCGCCGAATCCGTGAACATCCGCATCGCGATCCACCCCGGCGACGTGATCAACGGTTTCACGTCGGTCCACGGGCATTACGTCACGCTCCACCTCACCGACGAGACGACCCACGAGACGTTCAAGCGGCGCCGCTACGACCACTACATCGACCTCTCGTCGGCCGAGTGGATAGTCGAGGCGCCGAGCACGTGCACGCGCCCGGGGCGCTGCGCACCGACGGCGCTCAGCGACTTCGGCTCGATCGAATTCGCGAACGCGTTCGCGACCGCGGCGCGGCACACCGACCCGATCGCGTCGCGGCGCTGGCACGCGGGCTCGATCGACATGGTCCAGGCCCCGGTACACCACGTCGACGAACCGCCGACCGTCGTGACGGCTTCGCCGACCGGTAAACCGACGCGCACCGGCGGCTTCACGGTCGAATGGCACAGCGGCGTGAGCACCGGCCCGCAGTTCCGGCTCCGCCGTCGCTGAGCGGCGCCCGACGGCCCACCGGCCGTGCGGTAATCGCCTAAGGTCGCGCCATGGCGCACCACCATGCGCATCCGCCGGCGGCCGCGAGCCACGGGCGCGTCGCGTGGGTGCTCGCGCTGATCCTCGTCTTCATGGCGGTCGAGGTGCTCGCGGGCATCCTCGCCAACTCGCTCGTTCTCATCTCGGACGCGGGCCACATGCTCACCGACGCGTTCGCGCTCGGCGCGGCGATCGTCGCGCTGCGCGTCGCGCGCCGGCCCGCCGCGGGTGCGCAGACGTACGGCATGCGCCGGGTCGAGATCCTCTCGGCGCAGGCCAACGGCATCACGTTGCTGCTCGTCGCCGCGTGGATCGTCTACCAGGCGGTCGCGCGGCTCATCAGCCCCGAAGACGTCCACGCAACGGTGGTCCTCGTCGTCGCTCTCGCCGGCGCGCTCGTGAACCTTGCGGGCGTGCGGCTGCTCGCGGGCGGGCGCTCTGCGAGCAGCGCGATCGAGGGCTCATACCAGCACATCGTCACGGACCTCTTCGCGTTCGCCGCCGCGGCGATCGCCGCGCTCGTGATCCTCGCGACCGGGTTCGACCGCGCCGACGCGATCGCTTCGATCTTCGTCGCCGCGCTGATGGTGCGCTCCGGCATCGCGCTGGTGCGCGCCTCATGGCGCGTCTTCCTTGAGTCGGCGCCCGAGGGCCTTGACCCGCGCGAGATCGGCCGCTCGCTCGCCGAGCTGGACGGGGTCGTGGAGGTGCACGACCTTCACGTCTGGGAGATCGCGAACGGCTACGCGGCGCTCTCGGCGCACGTCGTCGTCGCGCACGCGCAGGACGCGGCCCCTGTCGCCCGCGAGATGGAGGCGCTGTTGCACGAGCGCTTCGCGGTCGACCACACGACGCTGCAGGTCGACGTCGCCGGCAGCGGGCTCGTGCAGCTGCAGCCCGCGCCGGGCTGGGGCGCGTCTAGCGGCTCTGGGAGCTCGGACGGACCAGGATCTCGTTGACGCTGACGTTCGGCGGCTGGCTCAGCGCGTAGGTCACGGCGTTTGCGATGTCGTCCGACTCGAGCGGCTGGACCCCCTCGAAGGCCCCCGCCATCGCCTCGAGAACGTCGGGCCGGTTGTGCCCCGCGAGCTCGGTGGCGACCGCGCCGGGCTCGATCAGCGTGACGCGGATTCCGGCGGCGACGCCCTCCTGCCGGAGCGCCTCCGAGAAGGCGCCGACGCCGAACTTCGTGAGGTTGTAGACGCCCGAGCCGGCGCGCGCGACGCGGCCCGCGACGGAGCTCACGTTGACGATGTGGCCGCCGCCCTGCTCGCGCATCAGCGGCAGCGCCGCGTAGGTGCAGTAGAGGACGCCGAAGACGTTGACGTGGATCATGCGCCGCCATTCCTCGGTGTCGGCCTGCTCGATCGGGCCGAGAAGCATCACGCCGGCGTTGTTGACGAGCGCGTCGATCCGCCCGAGCTCGGCCGCCGTGCGCTGCACGAACTCGCGCGCCTGCTCCTCCTCGCCGACGTCGGCCTTCACCGGGAGCGCGGTGCCGCCGTCGGCTCTTATTCGCTCAGACAGGCCGTTTATGCGCTCTTCACGTCGCGCTGCGAGGCTTACCGCCGCACCGGCCCGAACGCAAGCGAGCGCGACGGCCTCCCCTATCCCCGACGAAGCCCCCGTAACAGCGACAACCCGTCCATCCAGCGACCCCGACATCCGCGCAAGCTTAGCGAGGCGGCTCAAGGGGTAGACAGAGTAGCCCGTTAGATGCGGTGTAACGAAACTTCAGAGACGAACGTACGTTTGATAGTTGGGCGCTTTCGTGCGCAGCCGGCCAGCGCAGAGGTCGGCAGCCCCCGAGCGTCGAAAGCAACAGCCTGAATGCACCGACTGCGCGTCGCGGCGAAGCGGCGAAAGTTGTTGACACCGCAACTAATCCCAGGTAACATTACAAAGCAAGAGAAAAGCTCCACCAGAAGGACACCCCCCATGTCACAGACGATTACCCCCGACACCCTTGAGGGCCAGCAGGCCACGGCCAGCTCCCAGAGCGAGGACGGCCCCGCCGTCGTCGCGGCCGCGCGTCTTGACAGCCCCATCGACCGAGCAGACCTCTACATGCCAAGCGATTCCTTCATCCCCGAGTCAGTCGACCAGCTCCTCGCGCACTCGCGCCGCTACCCCCTGCTCACGCCGGCGGAAGAGATCGAGCTGTCCAAGCGCATCGAGCGCGGCGACCTCGCGGCGAAGGAAAAGCTGATCAACTCCAACCTGCGCCTGGTGGCCTCCAACGCCCGGCGGTACCAGAACCAGGGCCTGCCGCTGGCCGATCTGGTGCAGGAGGGCATGCTGGGACTCATCCGTGCCAGCGAGAAGTTCGACTGGCGCAAGGGGTTCCGCTTCTCGACGTACGCCACGCTCTGGATCCGTCAGGCGATCCAGCGCGGCCTGGAGAACTCGGGCCGCACGATCCGCCTGCCGGTCCACGTCGCCCAGCGCTCCCGCAAGGTCGGGCGCGTCGAGCGCGAACTGAACGTGCGCCTCGGGCGCGAGCCCACGATCGACGAGATCGCGGCCGAGAGCGGCCTCACGATCGAACAGATCGAGGAGGTGCGCGAACAGCGCGCGGCGCTCGTCAGCCTCGACCAGCAGATCGGCGAAGACGGCGACACGGCGCTCGGCGACATGCTGCCCTCGGACGACCAGGCGCCCGACGACACGGCGTGGGAGCACGAGCGTGAGCGCATCGTGCACCGCGCGATCGCCCAGCTGCCGGCGACCGAGCGGACGGTGCTGACGCTCCGCTTCGGCACCGGCCGCGAGGAGCCGCAGACACTGACGGCGATCGGCAAGCGCCTCGGCTTCTCGGCCGAGCGGGCATCGCAGCTCGAGCAGCGCGCGCTGAAGAAGCTCGCGGAGTCGCCCGAGCTCGCGGCGCTTCGCGAGGCGGCGTAGGACCTTCTAAGCTCCCTCCCACAGTCGAGAACGGCAGCGGGAGGTAGAGCTTTGGAGGCACAGCAGAAGTCCCTCTGGGACCGGGTCGTCGCGCTCACGGTGAGCGCCGGCGAACGGATCCTCGAACCCGTCGAGCGCTTCGTCGGCGCGCGCTCGCTCGTCGGCGACGCGACGTTCCTGCCCAACGAGCGCTTCGCGTGGATCGACCACATCGAGCGCAACTGGGACGTGATCCGCGAGGAGATGGAAGCGGTGCTCGCCGACCGCGAGGCGCTGCCGAACTTCCAGGACATCTCCAAAGACCAGATCGAGATCACCGACGACGATCGCTGGAAGACCTACTTCCTCTACGGCTACGGCTTCGAGGCGAAGCTCGGCGTCGAACAGTGCCCGCGCACGGCGGCCCTGATGCGCGAAATCCCCGGCATGAAGACCGCGATGTTCTCGATCCTCTCGCCGCGCAAGCACATCCTCCCGCACCGGGGCCCCTACAAGGGTGTGCTGCGCTACCACCTCGGCCTGATCGTGCCGCAGGACGCCGCGTCGTGCCGCATACGCGTGGGCGACGACATCCGCCACTGGGAAGCGGGGCGTTCGATGGTCTTCGACGACACGTACAACCACGAGGTGTGGAACGACACCGACGAGACGCGCGTCGTGCTCTTCGTCGACGTGCTGCGCCCGCTGCCCGAGCCGTACGCGAAAATCAACCGTCTGATCGTGAAGGCGATCGGCTACTCGCCGTTCGTGCTCGACGCCAAACGCAACCAGGAAGCGTGGGAAGAGCGCTACCGTGCGCGCGCGGCGCAGTCCGCGCCGGAGCTGAGCGGCGCGGCGCCCTCCTAGCCGCGGCAGAAGGTCAGGTCGGTGCCGGCTGCGCGCCGGCCTTCACGGCGCCGGGCTGCACGTCGGGCAGGCGCCCGCAGAACATCAGCGACATCACGCAGACGATCGCGAGCAGTGAGAGTGCCGCGCGCAGGCCCACCAGGCGCGAGTGCTCGTTCTCGCTGACGATCTCTTCGGTCGACTGCTGCGGGACGCCCGCCTTCTTGAGCCCTTCTTCGAGTTCCGCGTCGGAGACGAACGCGGCGCCGCTCGCCAGCTGCGCCGACGCCTTCGTTTTCAGGTCCTGCGGGACCGCGGGGTTGTGCTCGATGCCGTTCAGCAGCGACGCGCCGAGCGCCGTGACGATGAGCGCGCCGGTGATCGCGGTGCTGACCGAGATGCCGAGGTTCGTGACCGTGTTCTGCAGCCCCCCCACCTCGTCGGTCCGCGACTCGTCGACGGCGGACACCGTCACGCTGCCGAGCTGCGAGGCGAGCGCGCCGATGCCGAGTCCGGCGAGCAGCAGGGGCCAGGTGACGACGTCCGCGCCCGCGCCGTCGCGGAGCGCCGCGACGAGGATCATGAGGCCCGCGAAGAGCGCGAGGAAGCCGAGGCGGGCGACGCGCCGCGGCGACGCTTCGGGGAAGAAGCGCGGGATGCCGGCGGCGGCGAGCAGCAACGTCAGCGAAAGCGGCAGCAGGCGCACGCCGGTTTCGATCGCCGAGAGGCCGAGCGCGACGGAGAGGAACAGCGGCAGCGCGAAGAACATGCCGCCCTGCACGAAGTACTGCGCGAAGAACGCGACCAGGCCATCGCGCAGCCCCGCCACGCGCAAAAGCTGCGGGTCGACGAGCGGTTCGCGCCCGCGCCGTATGACGCGCCCCTCCCAGAGCAGGAACAGCCACAGCACGAGCGTGCCCCCGGCGAGCAGCCAGATCGTCGGCGAGAGGCCGAGCCACGACGGCGCACCGGCTTTCGGGCTGAAGAAGCCCCAGGTGCCCGAGCGCAGGAAGCCGTAGACGATCAGCGCCAGGCCGAGCGCCGACAGCGCGGTGCCGGCGAGGTCGAGGCGCACCCGCGGGATGCCGGGGATCGGCTCGATGCGCCGCGCGAGGACGAGGATCGCGAGCACGATCAGGACCTCGCCGGCGAAGACGTAGCGCCAGGAGAGGTATGTCGTGAAGAAGCCGCCGACGATCGGACCGACCGCGATCGCGATCGCCGCCGCCGACGCGACCAGGCCGTAGGCGCGGGGCCGTTCCGTCTTGTCGAAGTTGGACGCGACGAGGGCGACGATCGCGGGCAGGATCAGCACGGCGCCGATCCCCTCGAGCAACGACCAGCCGAGCAGCAGCACCGGCAGCGACGGCGAGATCGCTGTCGTGAACGAGCCGCAGCCGTATATCACGCAGCCGATCGCGAAGCCCCGCTTCACGCCGAGGAGCTGGCCCACCTTGCCGCCGGTGATCATGAACGCGGCCATCACGAGCGTGTAGAGCGTGATCGCTGTCTGGATCCCCGCGATCGTCGTGTGAACGTCTTTGGCGACGGTCGCGATCGACACGTTCATCACCGACGTGTCGAGCATCATCAGGAACTGGCCCGCGCACAGCGTCAGCAACACCGTGCCGGCGGCCTTGGATCTGGCGTCGGTCGCTGGTGCCGCCACGCGGCCGTAACTATACGTTTCGCTTCGGCGCGGCTAGAGCCAGCCGAGCACGGGCCCGAACACGACGCCCGCCGCCAGCACGATGCCGGCGAGCGAGCCGACGACGGTGAGCTGGCGGCGCCGGCTTTCCATGTCGTGGACCCAGAATGCGACGACGTAGAACGTGAGGTAACCGAAGACGACGATCACGGGGAACGTCGCGACGTTCCACCACCAGTAGTGCCAGTGGAACACGCCGTCGGCGTGCAGCAGAAGCTCGACGCCGACCGACACGAGTGAAAGGCCGATCGAGATCGCCCAGCGGTTAGGGATGCCGAGGATGCGCGTGCTGCGGTCGGGCGGCAGGATCTTCGCGAAGATCACGCCGTTGATCAGGAAGAAGAGCGAGATCTCGACGTTCAGCCCGATCAGGATCACGAAGCTGCTGTGGCCCGTCACCGTCCAGAGCGCCGCGTCGCCGTTGAAGTGCAGGACGAGCGCGTTGATTATCTCGTTGACCCAGTCCATCAGCCAGAACGCGAGGCCGGTGAGGATCGCGTCCCAGTTGCGCCGCTCGATCTCGACGGCGTAGACGTAGACGCACAGCGCGAGCAGCGTGATCGTCGACCAGTCAAGGCGCCCGGGGGCGCGGAGCGCGCGCTCGGCTTCCAGCGTGAAACGCGTCACGGCCTGCATCGCGGCGATCATCGCGCGGCGCGCGGCGGCTTCAGCTCAGACCTTGGTGACCCACGGTGCGAGTTCGCTCGCGAAGCTGTTCAGCTGCGTGAACTCGCCCGTGAGGATCAGCACGCCGAGCACGATCATCACCGCGCCGCCGGTTGCGATCACGACGGGGAAGTGGCGCTTGACCGCATCGAGCGCGAAGGCCATCTTCTCGAAGGCGAGCGCGATCAGAAGGAAGGGGATCGCAAGACCGGCCGAGTAGCAGACGAGCAGCAACGCGCCGTGCAGCGCCGAACTGGAGACGGCGGCCTCCGTGAGGATCGCGCCGAGCGTGATCGACGTGCAGGGCGTCCACGCGATCGCGAACGCGGCGCCGGCGACGAGCGGCCCGCCGCGGCTTGCGAGGTTGATGAGGCGCTCGGAGTGCCACTCGCGGTTGAGCATGCCCACGAAGGGCGTCGCCAGAAACGCGATGCCCATCAGGATGATGAGGACGCCTGCGACCTTCTCGAGTTCCTCTTTGTGCGTCGTGAGCGCCGAGCCGATGACGGTGGCGCTGAGGCCGAGCAGGACGAAGATCGTCGAGAAGCTGAGGATGAAGAGGAGCGCCGGGACGAGCACGCGCTTGGCCTCGACCCCGGCCTTCAGGTCGACGGGCGTCACGCCGATGACCGTCGACAGGTACCCCGGCACGAGCGGCAAGACGCACGGCGACAGGAACGAGACGAGTCCCGCCGCGACGGCGAGCGGGATGCCGACGCCGGTGCCGACGCCGGAGCTCGCGGCGAGGACGGCGTGGCTCACGCCGCGACCTCGGGCTCGAGCAGCGCGCGCAGGCGCGCGACTTCCTCCTCGAGCGCGGTTACGCGGCGTGCGAGGTCATCGCCGGCGGCCGGTGCCGGCGCGAGCGCGGCGGGCTCCTCCTCGCCGAGCAGCTGCACGTAGCGGGTCTCCTTCTGGCCGGGCCTGCGCTCCAGCGCGCGCACGAGGCCGCGCGCGCTCATCGACTCGAGCGCGTCGTGCAGTTCGCCGAGGAGCGCGAAGTCGTGCATGCGCTCGGTGCGCTGCTTGAGCTCTCCCGGCGTCTGTGCGCCGCGCAGCAGGAGCACCGCGAGGAGCGCCTTTTCGCCGGCGTCGAGCGGCAGCGCGTCGGCGAGCAGGTGGCGGTACTTGACGGCGCGGCTCGAGCTGCCGCTCGCCAGGCGCGCGAGACCGCGGCGCCCGAGGTGCTGCGCCGCCTCGCGCACCGTCGCCTCGTCGTAGTCGACCACCGGGTCGCGGTTCGTCGCCTGGTTGCACGCGAGACGCAACGCGTTGAGCGACAGCGGGTACGCGTCCGGCGTCGTGCTCTGCTTCTCGAGCAGGCAGCCGAGGACGCGCAGCTCGGCGGCGGTGAGGCCGCTCGGGACGCGTCGCGTGACCGGCGCGGCGTCGCCGACGCCGTGGATCGTTGAGTCAAAGGCGCTCAATTGCGCCTCAAAGCGTATCCCGCGACGGCGCGGCGGCGAACCACCGGCGCACGCCGATTTCGGAGCTGTGGGGGCGGCTACAGTCAACGCATGGCGGCATGGGACTTCGGCGGCGGCCACGGCGGCGGCGGCCGCCGGCGCCGCGACGCGCAGCCGCGGCCCGAGGACGTACCCGTCGGACCGGTCTCGCTGCGGCGCATCGCGCTGCTCTTCAGGCCCTACAAAGCGCGCCTCGGCCTTCTGCTGTCGCTGATCTTCATCGCGTCGGGCCTCGGCGTGGTGAGCCCCTTTCTGCTGCGCGAAGTGATCGACGTCGCGTTCCCGCAGCACAACACGGTGCTGCTGACCGAGCTCGTGGCCGGCATGATCTTCCTCTCCATCCTCACCGGCGTGCTCGGCGTGCTGCAGACCTACATCTCAACCCAGGTCGGCCAGCGCGTGATGCACGACCTGCGCGCCGCCGTCTTCGAGCACCTGCAGCGCATGTCGCTCGCGTTCTTCACGCGCACGCGCACCGGCGAGGTGCAGTCGCGCATCGCGAACGACATCGGCGGCGTCGAAAACGTCGCGACGTCGACCGCGACGTCGATCGTCCAGAACGCGACGACGGTCGTGGCGACCGTCGTCGCGATGGTGCTGCTCGACTGGGAGCTGGCGGTCTTCTCGCTGTTCCTCACGCCCGTGTTCATCTGGATCACGCGCCGCGTCGGCGAGGAGCGCAAGCGCATCCAGGCGGTCCACCAGAGCCGCCTCGCCGACGTCTCCTCGCTCGTCGTCGAGTCGCTGTCGGTGTCGGGCATCCTGCTCGGCAAGACGATGGGGCGCTCGCCGGAGCTGACGCGGCGCTTCCGCAGCGAGTCAAGCGAACTCGCCGACCTCGAGGTCCGCTCGCGGATGGCGGGCCGCTGGCGCATGGCGACGGTCCAGATGACGTTCGCGATCATGCCGGCGGCCGTCTACTGGTTCGCGGGCTACACGACCGCGCACGGCTCGAACGTCATCTCGATCGGGACGGTCGTCGCGTTCACGACGCTGCAGACGCGCCTGCTTTTCCCGATCCAGTCGCTGCTGGGTGTCGGCCTGGAAGTGCAGACCTCGCTCGCGCTCTTCGGGCGCATCTTCGAGTACCTGGACCTGCCGGTCGAGATCCTCGAGCGCGAGGGCGCCGTGACGCTGACGGACGTGCGCGGCGACGTGACGTTCGACTCGGTCTACTTCCGTTACGCGCCCGGCGCCCCGTGGACGATCGAAGATGTCAGCGCCGTCGTGCCCGCCGGGACACGCACGGCGCTGGTCGGCGAAACGGGCTCCGGCAAGACGACACTCGCGTACCTCACGGCCCGGCTGTACGAGCCGCAGGAGGGCGCCGTCCTCATCGACGGCGTCGACATCCGCGACGTCACCCTCGCCTCGCTCGCCGCGACCGTCGGCCTGGTCTCACAGGAGACCTACCTCTTCCACGCCTCGATCCGCGAAAACCTGCGCTTCGCCAAGCCCGACGCGAGCGACGAGGAGATCGAGGCGGCGGCGCGCGCCGCGCAGATCCATGAGCTTGTCGCGTCGCTGCCCGACGGCTACGACACGCCCGTCGGCGAGCGCGGCTACCGCTTCTCCGGCGGCGAGAAGCAGCGCATCGCGATCGCCCGCACGATCCTGCGCAACCCGCCGGTGCTGATCCTCGACGAGGCCACCTCCGCGCTCGACACGGAGACCGAGCGCGCCGTGCAGGCGGCGCTCGATGAGCTTGCGCGCGGGCGCACGACGATCGCGATCGCACACCGGCTCTCGACGATCCGCGACTCCGACCAGATCCTCGTCCTAGACCGCGGGCGCATCATCGAACGCGGCCGCCACGAGGATCTGCTCGCGGCGGGCGGGCGTTACGCCGCGCTCGTCGCCGGCGCCGAGGTGGCGCAGGACCCGAGCGCCGCACCCGTTCCTTGAGCGCTCACGCGACGGCGTCGATGTTCAGGCGCACGTAGTCGGCGACAACGCGGCGGCCGAGCCGGGCGAGCACGTCGTCCAGGTAACGCTCGCGGAGGTCTTCCGGCAGAGCGTCGAGCTGCGGCGCGAGCACGATCGTCTGCAGGAACTCGCGCGGCTCGCGCAGTTGCGCGTCGACGGGCGCGAGCCAGCAGCTCGCGTAGCTGAAGCCGGCGCCGAGGAGGCGCGCCTCGGTCTGCTCCGCGCCCGCGTATTCGCGCGGGTCGACCCAGACGGCGAGATGCGCCGCGTACGGTTCGCGCTGCGCGACGGCGCCGGCGGCGTCCCGCACGCGGGCGATGTTCCCCTCTCCCCCGCACTGCGCGACGAGCCGGCCGCCGGGCCTCAGCGCGCGGCGCAGCCGCGCGAAGAGCCTCTCGTGGTCGGAGATCCAGTGGAAGGTCGCGGTCGAGAGCACGGCGTCGACGGGCTCTCCCACGTCGAGCTCGAGCAGGTCGCACACGCGCAGGTCGACGTCCGGTCCGAGGCGACTGCGGGCCATCTCGATCATCGACGGCGACGCGTCGACGCCGATCACGCGGCCGCGCGGCACGCGGCGCACGAGCGCCGCGGTGATGCGGCCCGAGCCGCAGCCCGCGTCGATGACGCACTCGTCGCCGGCGAGGTCCAGGCGCTCCAGCACCCGTAACCCCATCTGTGTCTGCGGCCCGGCGAGGCGGTCGTAACGCGGGCCGTCCCACTCTCGTACGGCCATCGCGGGATGTTGACAGGCGCGACGGCTGCCGTCAGCCGGTTCGCGCGGCGAGCTCGGCGATGAGCGCGCTGACGCGTCCCCCCTGCCACGCGAGCGGCGCGCCCCCGTCCTGCTCGACGTGCAGCGGCGCACCGAGCGCCTCGGCCCAGCTCGCGGCGGTGGCGAGCGGGTGTCCGGGGTCCGCCTCGTCGCGCGTGGCGATGACGATCGCGGGCGCGTCGAGCGCTTCGAGCTCGCGCCAGCTCTCGAAGGGGCGTGAGCGTGGCACGGCTTCCAGCGCGTCCGCGACGGCGCCGGGGTGCTCGTGCGCCGCGATGCGCTGTTCCAGGACGCGCCGCACGGTGCCGCGCCAGCGGTCGGGCAGCGCGTCGAGGTCGTATGCGGCGACGAATCCCGCCGCACCGCCGGCGCGCAGCCCTTCCGCGAGCCGGTCCCACTCGCCGTAGTCACCGGCCGCGTCGGGGTCGAAGGCCGGCGTCACGAGCGCGAGCGCGGCGACGCGCCCGGGCGCCGCGGCGGCGGCGCGCACCGCGGTGTGCGCGCCCATCGAGGAGCCGACGATCACGGCGCGCCCCGCGCCGCTCTCGTCGAGTACGCCGATGAGGTCCGCGGCGAGCTCGCCGTAGTCGTAGGCGCCGCCTGCGGCGGGGCCCGATGTGCCGTGGCCGCGGGCGTCGTAGCGGACGACGCGGTGACCGGAGCGCTCGAGGGCGCGCGAGCCGAGCAGCACGTAGGTTCGCGTGGCAGTGAGGCCGTGCGCGAGTACGACGTCCGTTCCCTCGCCGACGGTGTCGCCGCGCAGCAGCGTTCCGCCGCGGTGCAGCTCGAACGGCGCCGGCTCCATTCCTCAGCCGGTGGCGAGTGCCGTGACGAGCGCGGCGCTCCGAGCGGGCTCTTCCCAGAAGAAGAGGTGGGCCCGGTCCGTCATCGTCTCGAGCTTCGCGCCGGGGATCAGCGACGCGATCAGCTCCCCGTTGGGGTACGGCAGCAGGCGGTCCTCGGTGCCGTGAATGACGAGCGTCGGCGCCGCGACGGCCGCCAGGCGGTCGTGCGTGTCGTGCGCGGCGCAGGCCTGCATCTGCGCCATCACGACGCCCGCCGCCACGGAACGGCGCGTCGCGATGTCGCAGAACTCCGCGTACGCGTCGCTGTCGTCGCGCAGCGGCGGCGCCGTGTTGAGCTCCCAGCCGGCGCGCAGCGCGCGCTCCCGGTCGCCGGCGATCATCGCCGCGGTGAGCTCCGAGAGCGCGCCGGGATCGCCGAGCGTCGCGTCCGGGCCGCCGCAGTAGCTGCAGCCGATCGTCAGCGTTTTCACGAGCCCGGGGCGCGCAAGCACGAGCTCCTGCGCGACCATGCCGCCCATCGAGATGCCGAGCACGTGCGCCGACTCGATGCCGAGCGCGTCGAGCAGAGCCGCGGCGTCGACGGCGAGCTGCGCGATCGTCACGGGGCCCTCCAGGCGGGTGCTCGCCCCGACGCCGCGGTGGTCGTGGACGATCGTTTCGAGGTTCTGCTGCAGCCCGGCGAGGAACGCCGGGTGCCAGTGAAGGTAGGTGCCACTCATGCCCATGATCATCAGGAGCGGCTCGCCGGCACCCGCGCGCTCGTAGTCGAGCTCCACCTCCCCGGCGCCGATCACGGTCACGGCGCGATCCTAACCGCCCTCACACCTCGAAGGCGAGCTGGTCCTCGCCAGTCGCCGCGGGCGCACCGTCGCTCTCCAGGCCCGCGACGCGGACGCCGAGCAGGCGCACGGGGCGAGGCGGGTCGTACTCGCGAAGCAGCCGCAGCGCCTCGCTCGTGACGACGTCCGCGGCGCGCGTGGCCTGCTCGAGCGTGTGCGCCCGCGTGACCGTGGTGAAGTCGTCCAGGCGCACCTTGATCGCGATCGTGCGCCCGCTGCGCCCGTGGCGCTCGAGGCTTTCGCAGAGCTCGACCGCCATGCGCTCGAGCGCCGCCTGCAAGTCGCCGGCGTAGCTGATGTCGCGGTCGAAGGTGCGCTCGCGCGACTCCGAGACGACCTTACGCTCCTCGCTGACGGCGCCGTCGTGTTCGAAACGGGCGCGGCGCGCGAGCGCCGCGCCCTGATTGACGCCGAAGCGCTCGACGAGCCGGCCCTCGTCGGCGGCGGCAAGTGCGGCGAGCGTCGTGATCCCCATCGACGCGAGCGCCTCGGCGGTGCGCGGCCCGATCCCGGGCACCAGCCGCGGCGAGGCGCCCGCGAAGCGCACGCATGCCTCTTCGCGTGTCAGCGCGAGGAAGCCGGCGGGCTTCTCGGCGTCGGACGCGACCTTCGCGACGAGCTTGTTGGGGCCGATGCCAACCGAGCACGTGATGCCGGTGCGCCCGCGGATCTCGCGCACGAGGCGCCGCATCGCGGCGCGCGGCGCGTAGAGCCCGGTGAGGTCGAGGTACGCCTCGTCGAGGCCGACGACCTCGACGACATCGACGCTGCCGCGCACGATCCCCATCAGCTCGGCGGACGCCGCGCGGTAGGCCTTGAAGTCGGGCGCGAGGAACACCGCCTGCGGGCAAAGGCGCCTCGCGCGCGCCGCCGGTATCGCAGATCCGACGCCGAACTGGCGCGCCTCGTAGCTCGCCGTCGTCACGACCGACCGCGGCCCCGTGCCCGCGACGACGACGGGCAGGCCGCGCAGCTCGGGGCGCCGCAACAGCTCGACCGAAACGTAGAAGGCGTCGGCGTCCAGATGCGCCACGGTCCGCTCGGCCGCGTTCATGCAGCGAATCTAGCGCCGCACACGGCGCGCGAGCCTTGGGTAGGCTTGCCCCCGTGGACCTCACGTTCAGCGAGCAGGAGAGCGCGTTCCGTGACGAGATCCGCGCGTGGCTGCAGGACAACCGCCCGGCCGACGCGGCGAGCGCCGACAGCGAAGACGGCCACTTCGCGCGCCGCCGCGAGTGGCAGCGCCACCTCTACGAAGCGGGCTGGGCGGCGCCGAGCTGGCCCGTCGAGTTCGGCGGCCGCGGCGTGACGCCGACGGAATCGGCGATCTACTTCGAAGAGATCGGCCGCGCGCGCGTGCCGCTGCCCGCGAACGTGCTGGGCCTGCTCTTGGGGGGCCCGACGCTGATGGTGTGGGGCAGCGACGAGCAGAAGGAGCGTTACCTGTCCCCCATCCTCTCCGGCGAGGAGATCTGGTGCCAGGGCTTCTCCGAGCCCGAGGCCGGCTCGGACCTCGCGTCGCTGAAAACGCGCGCCGTCAAGGAGGGCGACGAGTGGGTCGTGACGGGGCAGAAGGTCTGGACGAGCGGCGCGCAGTACGCGAAGTGGTGCATGCTCGTCGCGCGCAGCGACGCCGACCAGCCCAAGCACAAGGGGCTCACGTACTTCCTGCTGGACATGGAGCAGGAGCAGGTCCAGGTTCGACCGCTGCGCCAGATCACCGGCGAGTCGGAGTTCAACGAGCTTTTCATCGAGGGCGCCCGCATACCCGACGCCAACGTCGTCGGCGGCGTCGGCAACGGCTGGAACGTCGCCCTGACGACCCTGATGAACGAGCGCGCGGGTCTCGGCTTCGTGCTCCAGATCCGCCTGCGCCAGCTGCTCGACGATGTGATCGACGCCGCGGCGGAACGGGGCCTGCTCGACGACGCGCGCATCGCCGACCGCCTCGCCGACCTTCACTGCCGCTGCGAGTCGATCCGCCTGCTCGCGTGGAAGGGCCTCACGGACGTCGAACGCTACGGACAGCCGGGGCCGGAGGGGTCGCTCGTGAAGTGGCTGTGGTCGGAAACGAACCAGCAGCTCACGCAGTTCGCGGTCGACATCCTCGGCCCGCAGGCGCTGACGCGGACCTCCAGCTGGAGCTACGAGGTGCTCCGCGCGCGCGGCAACACGATCGAGGGCGGCACGACCGAGGTGCTGAAGAACATCGTCGCGGAGCGGGTCCTCGGCCTGCCGCGCCTGAAGGTGGCGGCGTAGCGATGGACTTCGGCCTCAGCGACGATCAGCGCGACATCCAGCGCACCGCCCGCGACCTCCTGGCGGAGCGCGCGAGGCCCGAGCGCGTGCGCGAATGCGCCGAGGCTGGCCGCACCGACGCCGAGCTCTGGCGCGAGCTCTGCGAGCTCGGCTGGCCCGGCATCGCCGTCGCCGAGCGCTACGGCGGCCAGGGGCTCGGCACGATCGAGCTCGCGATCCTCTGCGAAGAGCTCGGCCGCACCGTCGCGCCGGTCCCGTACCTACCGAACGTGCTCGCGGCGACGCTGATCGAGCACGCCGGCAGCGAGGACCTGTGCGAGCGCTGGCTTCCGGGCCTCGCGAGCGGTGAGCTCATCGGCGCGGTCGGCACCGCCGATTTCGTCGTCGGCGGCGCCAACGCCGACGTGATCGTGCTGCTCGACGGCAGCGGCGGCGCTCTCGCCGTCGCCGCCGACGGCTCGAGCGTCACGACGCTCGACACGATCGACCCGACGCGCGACGCCGCGTCGGTCGCCGCCGCCGGCGGCGAGGCGCTCACGGGCGACGTCGCAGCAAGCGTCGACCGGGCGCTCGTCGCCGTCGCCGCGGAGCTCGTCGGGGTGTGCGACCGGGCGCTCGCGATGACCGTCGCGTACGTCAAGGACCGGCGCCAGTTCGGCGTGCCCGTCGGGTCCTTCCAGGCTGTGTCGCACCGCTGCGCCCAGATGCTCCTCGACACCGAGCGCGCACGCTCGACTACGGCGTTCGCCGCGTGGACGGCCGACGCCGACGCGGAGCGTCTCGCCGAGGCCGCCGCGATGGCCAAGGCCGTCGCATCCGATGCGGGGCGCGAGGTCACCGCCTCCGCTATCCAGGCGCACGGCGGCATCGGCTTCACGTGGGAGGCCGACGTGCACTGGCTTTACAAGCGCGCCCAGATCGACGCGACGCTGCTCGGCGGAGCCGGCTCGCAGCGCTCGCGCCTGGCGGGGATCCTGGCCGAGCGCCCGGGTGCCGCGGCCGCGGTCTAGGGGGCTGGACGCGGTGCGCGCCATCGCACGACAGGAGGAGAGATGAGCGACGTACAGACCGTCACCGGGGCCGTCGCCGACGGCGATCTCGGTCTCACGCTGATCCACGAGCACGTCCGCTTCCGCGACGAGGCGGTGTCCGCGCAGTGGCCGTCGCGTTACGACGAAGCGGCTGAATTCCAGACCGCGGTCGACGCTGTGAACGGCGCGGTGGCCCACGGCGTGAAGACGATCGTCGAGCCGACGGCGATGTTCGGCGGACGCGACGTGCGCTTCATGCGCCGCGTTTCCGAAGAGACCGGCGTGCGGCTCGTGCCGTGCACCGGCATCTACACGTACGACCACCTGCCCCACTACTTCCAGTCGCGCGACCCCGACCAGATCGCCGACCACTTCGTGGAGGACATAGAAGGCGGCATCCAGGGCACCGACATCCGTGCGGCGTTCATCAAGTGCGCCGCCGACGCGGCGGGCGTCACCGAGAACGTCGAGAAGGTGCACCGCGCAGCGGCGCGCGCCTCGAACCGCACGGGCGTGCCGATCATGGCGCACTCGATGCCCGCGCAGCAGACGGGCCCGCGCCAGGTCGAGATCTTCCTCGAGGAGGGCGTCCCCGCGGATCGCATCCAGATCGCGCACTGCGGCGACAGCGACTCGGTGGAGTACATCGAGGGTCTGCTCGCGCAGGGCGTCTACACCGGCCTGGACCGCTACGGCATCGAGATGTACCTCCCGCTCGCCAAGCGCAGCGAGGTCGCCGCGGAGCTGCTGCGCCGCGGCCACGCCGAGCGCATCGTGATCTCGCAGGACTTCACCGCGTCGCTCGACTGGTTCCCGCCCGAGATGGTGACGATGCTGGAAGAGAACGGCGCCGTGCGCAACTGGTCGATGTCGCTCGTCTTCGAGGAGGTCGTGCCGTTCCTGCGCGAGCAGGGCGTGATGGACGACGCGGTGTTCGAGACCGTGTTCGTAGAGAACCCGCGCCGCTGGCTGACGGCTTAGTCCTCGTCGGGAGGCGCGAGCATCGCGGGCCCTTCGGCGCCCGGGCCGACGCGGTTGACTGCGGTCGTGACGGGCCGCACCGTCATCCTCGACGCCTCGAGCGGTTGGCACAGAGCGAGGGCTTCCTCGGCACCGAGCCCGGGGTCGAGCCAGCCGGCGCGCGACTCCTCGTCCGCGAGGATCACTGGCATGCGGTTGTGGATCGCCGAGACGAGGCGGTTGGACTCCGACGAGCAGGTGAGGATCGTCGAGCTTTCGACCTTCTCGCCCTCCACGGTGGCGCTCGTCCAGAGCGCCGCGAACGCGAACGGCTCGCCCTCCTCGAGCTGGAAGTAGAACGGCTGGCGCGGCTGCCCGCGGTGCTCGGGTTTGATCCACTCGAAGTAGCCGTCGGCGATCTGCAGCGCGCGGTGCGACGCCTTCGGCACGAGCGCCCGGAACGACGGCTTCGTCGTCACGGTCTCGATGCGCGCGTTGATCATGCGCGCGCCGCCCTTCGTGTCCTTGGCCCAGAACGGCACCAGGCCCCAGCGCAGCATCCGCTCCTCGAGGTCCTCGCCGCTGCGCACGACCGCGAGCACCTCCTGCGTCGGGGCGACGTTGTAGCGGCCCGTGCCCTCGTCGGAGACGATCGGCAGGTGCAGCCGTTCGCTCAGCTCGCCCGCCGCGGCGGTGTTGGTGTAGCGCCCGCACATGCGGCGAGCATATGAAGACAGGCGGCGTGCACGCCGCGTCACGCCATGCGAACATATGTTCGTATGGGGCGTCCCTTCCGCACTCTGCGCGAGCTCGAAGGTCACCTCGAGCGCGGCGAGCTTGAATCGGCGGCGGCGCTCGCGCGAGGTCTCGCGCGCGAGCGCGGCCGGCCGCTCGAGCTCGAGCTGACGCTTCGCTTCCTGCCGCTGATCGCCGCCGAGCGCCCCGAACGCTACGACTCGTGGGCGCTGCGCTGGCTCGAGCACTGGTGCGCGGAGCTGCGGGAGGTCGCGACGATCGACGAAGCGGCGGCTGTCGCGGCCGCCCTCGGGCGGATCGCGGAGCACGGCGGCGCCGCGCTGCGGGAGGCGCAGGAGCTCACCGAGGCGGCGCGGAGCGGACTGGACCGGCTGTGACCGTGCGCGCGAGGATCGCCTCGACCGCCGCGACGAGGTCGCCGTCGCGGGCGCCGACGAGCACGGCCGGGATGCCGAGCGCTTCGGCGCCGCGCACGTCCGCGGTCTCGTTGTCGCCGATCATCCATGTCTCGCGGCGGTCGGCGCACGCGGCCAAGGCGATGCGGAAGGCCTCGGGGTGCGGCTTCTCGTAACCGGTCTGCGCCGAGGTGAAGACGGCGTCGACGTTCTCCGCGAGGCCGAGGCCAGCAACGAGCGCCGCGAGCTCGGGCACGTGGTTTGAGACGACGACGTTCGCGGCGCCCGATGCGGCCGAGAGCGCGAGCGCGTCGCTCGCGCCGGCGCGGGCGCGCCAGCCGACCGTGACGTCGGTGTAGCGGCCGCGCACGGCGCGCGCTGCGCGCGCCGCGTCGTCGCCCGCCACACCGGCCGCGGTCAGGGCGACCGCGATCGCGCCGCCTACGGATCGCCACCAAGCGTCGGGGTGACGCAGCTCAGGGTGGCCCTCATCCGGCCTGTGCCAGGGGAAGGTCCCCCTCAGCGCTTCGCGCACGCGCTCGATGCCGAGGCCGTGTCCGGGAACCTCGCGGTCGAGGACTTCCAGGACGCAGCCGCTCCACATGCCGCGTCGTGTGGCGAGCGTGCCGTCGAAGTCCCACAGCAGCGCGAGGTCGCTCACGTCCCGAGTCTAGGCGCGCCCGTCAGCCCGTCGTCCGCAGCCGGTAAAGCCAGATCGCCGTCGGAATGAAGACGCCGAGGCCGATCGCGCACCAGATCAACGATGCGACGACGGGGTGCTGGAGCGGCCACGGCGCCCCCGGCGGGATCGCCGTCGGGTTGCCGAAGAGCGTGCGCACGGCGGCCGCCACGGCGCTGATCGGGTTGTACTCGGCGACCGTGCGCAGCAGCGGCGGCAGCGTCGCGGCCGGCACGAACGTGTTCGCGACGAACGTGAGCGGGAAGACGATGATGAAGGCGATGCCGGTGACCGTGTCCGGCGAGCGGGCGAGCAGACCGATCACCATCGCGAGCCAGAGCATCGTCAGCGAGAAGATCGCGAGCAGCACGAAGCCGCCGAGCGCTTCCGCCGGGTCGGACTCGATCGTCCAGCCGACGATCAGCCCGCTCACGACCATCACGACGAGCGCGAGCGACAGCGACACCGCGGCGGAAGCGAGGTGCCCGACGAGGAAGCTCGAGCGCGCGATCGGCAGCGAGCGGAAGCGGTCGAGGATCCCTTCGCGCAGATCCGTCGAGAGCGACGTCGCCGGGCCGAAGATGCCGAAGGTGAGCGTCTGCACCATGATGCCGCCGACGAGATAGTCGTTGTAGCTGCCGCCGGGGATGTGGATCGCGCCGCCGAAGACGTAGGCGAAGAGCAGCACGAACATCAGCGGCTGGATCGTTACGTCCATCAGTTTCTCGGGCGTCTGCCGGATGTGCGAAAGGTTGCGCCGCGCGAGCACGGCCGCGTCCCCGGCTCCGCGGAGCGCGCTCACGACGGCGTCCCGCCGCCGGTCGTGAGTGAGAGGAAGACGTCGTCGAGCGTCGGCTCGACGCGCTGCAGGTCGGCGACGTCGACGCCGGCACCGTCGAGCGAGCGCAGCACGTCGACGAGTCGCGTGCGCGCGTCGACCGGGAAGCTGAGGCGCTGCTCGCTCTCCTCGCGCTCGATCGGCCCGGTCGCGAACGGGGCGACGGTCTCGGCGGCACGCTCGAGGCCCGCGGCGCCGAGTCGGAGCGCGACGCGCCCGCCGCCGACCGACGCCTTCAGCTCACGCGGCGCTCCCGCCGCGACCGTGCGGCCGTGGTCGAGGACGACGACGGTGTCGGCGAGGCGGTCCGCCTCCTCGAGGTACTGGGTCGTCAGGATCACGGTGGTGCCGCCGGCTAGCTGCTGTCCGATGAGCTCCCACAGCTCGCTGCGCGCCTGCGGGTCAAGGCCGGTCGTCGGCTCGTCGAGGAACAGCACCTCGGGCCCGCCCATGAGGCTCGCGGCGAGGTCCAGGCGCCGGCGCATGCCGCCGGAGAACGTGCGCACGAGGTCGCCGGCGACGTCGGCGAGGCCGAGCCGCTCGAGCAGCTCGGCGGCGCGACGCGCCGCCTCCTCACGCGTGAGGTGGTAAAGGCGCCCGACCATTTCGAGGTTCGCGGACGCCGTCAGGAGGTCGTCGACGCTCGCGTACTGGCCCGCAAGACCGATCCGTTCACGCACGCGCGCGGGCTCGGCTAGGACGTCGAGGCCGGCGACCTCGGCGCCGCCGCTCGTCGGCAGCGTCAGCGTCGTGAGGATGCGGATCGCGGTCGTCTTGCCCGCGCCGTTGTGCCCGAGCAATCCCAGCACGCTCCCGCGTGGCACCTCCAGGTCGAAGTCGCGCAGCGCCCATTTCTCGCCGAACCGCTTGGCGAGCGAGTGCGCGACGACGCCCGCGGGCGAAACCGAAGCTCCGGGCATCGTCTACTGCTCGACGCGACGGTCGACCTGCAGCTCGCCGACACTTAGGCGATCCACTCTGAGCTCGCGGATGTGCAGCGAGCCGACGACGGCGCGGCGCACCGCGAGGCGGCCGATCGCGACCGCGCCCAGGGCCGCCGCGCCGACAGCGAGGGCGCCCACGGCGTAGGCGGCCGCGGAGAGCGCACCAGATGCCCCGAGGCCGAGCGAACCGATGCCGACCGATGCGGATCCGACGGTGCGGTTTGAGCCCATCGGGCCATTGAAGGGAGCGCGGTGGACGGAAGAGTCTCCCCTCCCGTCCACCGCGCCGATCTCAGCGTGAGCTCCAGATCGGTGCGACCCCGGCGAAGCCGAGCGCGTTGCGCGTGGCTTCCGTGAGGTCGAATTCGCGGCCGGCGACGAAGGGGCCGCGATCGACGACCGGGACGCGTACGGTCCGGCCGTCGTAGCGCAGCGTGACCATCGTGCCGCACGGCAGCGTCTTGTTGGCGACGCCCAACGTCGCCGAGGTCAGCTCGCCACCGCAGGCGAGCGAGCCGCCACCGCCGTACCACGACGCGATCACTTCGCGGAACGAGGTGACCTTGTGCAGGCGCACGTGCGACGCGGCGAGACTCGCCTGGCCGCCGTACACCACGCGCAGTCGGGCGGTGCCGAGGGCCCGCGGCGTGTAGCTCAGGCGGAAACGACCGCCGCGCCCGGTGTGGGTGCGGGCGACGGTCCGCCAGCCGTGACGGCGCAGAACCTCGAGTTTGAGTGGGCGGCCACGCTCGAGAGCGTGACTCAGGGTGCTCAAGCGACCCTTGACCTGGGTCGGCTGCCCGACGAGCACGTCCGGATCGGTGATCCGCGCGTGCAGTGCCGTGCGAGCCGGGGCCGCGATCGCCAGTTCGGCGGGGACGGCCACGGACAGAGGGGCCAGGGCCGGCGCCGGGGGCGCAGGCGTGGCTGCGGCGAACATCTAGTTGTTGGAACCTCCTGTTCGACGCCTACGGGGTTAGCTGTCGGGCTCACGACCGGGCTGCGTGCAGTTGGCCGCACAAAGCCCGGGCGTTACGACGACGTCGGCCGTCGATTCGCCCCATCCGGTCCGCTGGGACGGCCGGCAGTGGGTCCCCCGATCGGCTCCATCCACGGTGCCGATTCGGCGCTGCGAGCACGCTAGCGCACCCGGCGGCCGCAACCCCCCGGTTGGTGCACGTTTGCGCTCATGTACGTGCGGTTTGCCACTTGGATGTCCCTATTTTGCGGGCTTTTGACGCCCATGAGAGCTCTCTCGCCGCAGAGTTTTGGCGTGGCAAAACCACGCATTTTGCGAAATCGGCGATCTTGCAAAAAGGGCTGCCCGGGACGGCGATGCCCAAGCCCACCGGTGCCGGCCGACACGGACGCGGCCGACGAGTCGCAGCCGGGCCCCGAGCCGCGACACGCGGCCCGGCTCGCGCGCGCATCCTTCCCGCGGGTGCGCTCTCCGCGATGCCGCACGTCACGCTCCGCGTGATCGACGGACCCGCCCCGCGCGGTTCCTCCTTCGCAGATCAGGGAGCCCCGCGAGACGACGCACGGGTACTCATCGCCGGCACGGAGCCGAACGGCGACACCTGGCTATGCGGGACTTGCGGCTCGCTGCTCGTCATCGATGCGCCGCGCGAGCGGCTCGTCGGCATCTCGGCGGTGCAGTGCGGCAAGTGCGCTGCGTGGAACGCCGCACCCTGGCCCGGCGGCGACGGTGCGCCTACGGATGCGGACGGTGAACGCTAGCGACGCTCAGAGCGGGCGCGCCGGCTGGCGCGGCGCGAACTCGCCCACCTCGATCTCGCCGCCGGGATGGACCGTCAGCGTGCTGCCTTCCTCGAACTCGCGCCACGCACCGGGCATGGCGTTGAGCGGCTCGGAGACGATGATGCGGTCGCCCTCGTGGAACTCGCCGAGCACCGCGTTGTCGGGATGCAGGCGGCGTACCGCGTCGATGTCTTCGGAGCTGAAGAGCGTCCGGGCGCTGCCCTGGCTCGCGTAGCGAAGCCCCCACAGCGTCGCGCCGTCGCTGACGCCGATACTGGCCTGCAGCGCGGGTTCGATGCCCTCGTCGCGGAGCGACTTCTCGATGAAGCCGAGCGTCAGCTCGAGCGCCGCCAGCGGGTCGTCTTCGAGCCCCATGCCGAGCGCGAGATGGAAGATCAGCTCCGAATCCGCGGAGCCTTCGAGTTCTGCGACGGACTGCGCGTCGAGCGCGAGCGTCAGCGTGCGGCGAACGCGCGCGAACTCGTTGATGAGCCCGTTGTGCACGAACAGCCAGCGGCCGTGGTTGAAGGGGTGGCAGTTGCTCTGCTGGATCGCGGTGCCGGACGTCGCGCGCACGTGCGCCAGGTAGAGCGGACTCTTGACATGCGCGGCGATGTGCCGCAGGTTCGCGTCCCCCCAAGCGGGCTCGATCGAGCGGTACACGCCCGGGCCGTCGCCGGTGCCGTACCAGCCGACGCCGAAACCGTCGCCGTTCGTCGGCTCGGCGCCCATCGTCGAGTGAAGGCTCTGCTTCACGAGACTGTGTTCGCTTTGCAGCAGCAACGCGTCGAGACGCATCGTCTGCCCGTGCCACGCCATCCACCTGCACATGCGCGCAGTCTCTCATCATGCGCTGCCCTGCGTCGCGGCGGCGTTGGCGCTCTCGGGCATCAGCAGCAGCGAGGCGAGGAGGAAGCAGAGCCCGCCGAGCGCCGTGCCGGAGTTGGCGATGTGGGCGCTGAGCGGCTCGCCCGTGGCGGGCTCGGTGTAGGAGGCGACGGCCGAGATGCCGAACGCCACCGATCCGGCGAGGTTGAGAGCCACGATGCGCCACGAGAGCGTGCGCCTTCGCACGCAGAACCAGCGGTGGCAGACCTCGGCGAATGCGAGCTCGCTCGAAACGAGGAAGGCGACGGAGCCGACGGCGTCCGGCGCCCAGACGCGGACGTTCGACTGGCGTGTCGTGAAGCCGTGTTTCATCGCCGTGAACGTCGTCACGTTGAACGCGAGCGTGCCCAGGAACTGAACGAGCGACGCGAGCCAGTCGATGCGCTTCGGTTCCCATGAGGCCGGGCGCCAGCGCACGCGGCGGCGCGCGTCGAGCTCGCGCGCGGCGTTCACCGCCTCCGCGTACTGCAGGTACGCCGCGCCGGTGAAGAGGATCGAGCCGACGAAGAAGACGACGCCCGTGCCCGCGGCGAACTGCGGCGCGAGCTGGGAGACGACGCCACCGGCCAGGAAGCAGAACGAGCCGGCGGAGAAGAGGACCGCCATCCACCACGCACGCCGGCGCGGGCGCCACCATGTGCTTTCGCCGTCGGCGGCAGCCGCGAGGCGCTCGGAGGCCTTGCGGTGCGCCCGTGAGCGCCAGCGGACTTCGCGCCCGTCGGGGGCGCGGAAGAGCTCCTCCGTGACGAAGGGGCGCGGGCCGCGCGTCGCGACCCGCTGCCATCCTGCGGGCGCTGCGACGTAGCCACTCACGGCGGCGGACGGTAGCGCAGCCGTGCCCCCTCCGGGCGCCGCCCTGCGCAGGCGAGCATGTAGGCTCTGGCCGATGCCGATGCACGATCGTCAGATCCCCGCGGAGGCGCGCTGCGGCGACTGCGAGGGCGTCGGCTGGAAATGGTGGACCGCGGCGGCCGACAGCGGCGAGGAGAGCCGTTGGATCGTCTGCCGCGAGTGCCTCGGCACGGGGCGCAGGGACAAGAAGGGCCGCAAGCGCGTGAAGCCCGAGGACCCCGAGGGCTAGCGGCGGGGCGCGGCGCCGCGTTGACCGACGGGCATCCAGGCGAAAGAATCGAGAGAGATGGCCAATCCCGACAGGCTCACAGCACTCGACACGACCTTCCTGCACCTGGAGGACCACTCGACGGCGCACATGCACGTCGCCTCGGTGATGATCTTCGAGGGCCGTGCCCCGACGCTCGACGAGATGGTCGAGCACGTCGAGGCGCGCCTTCATCTCGTCCCGCGCTACCGCCAGCGCCTCGCGTACGTCCCGCTCGACCAGGGCCGCCCGATATGGACCGACGACCCGCACTTCAACCCCTACTACCACGTGCGTCACACCGCGCTGCCGCGACCCGCCGACGACCAGGCCCTGAAGACGCTCGCCGGACGCCTCTTCTCGCAGCGCCTTGACCGCTCAAAGCCGCTCTGGGAGATCTGGCTCGTCCAGCGCCTCTCTGGCGACCGCTTCGCGATCGTCGCCAAGACGCACCACGCGCTCGTGGACGGCATCTCGGGCGTCGACATCACGACCGTGCTTTTCGACACGCAGCGTCACCCGAAGGCGCCCGCCGCGCCGCCGGAGCCGTGGTCCGCGAGGCCACTGCCGGGCCCCGCGAAGCTGCTCGGCGACGCCTGGCTGGAGCGCTCGACCGTGCCGAGCGAGATGCTGCGCGGCACGCGCGCACTGCTGCGCCGCCCCCGGCGCGCGGTCGACAGAGCCAGACAGGGAATCGTCGGCATCGGCTCGACCGCGCTTGGGGGGATCAACGCGCCTGCGCCGGCGAGCCCATTCAACGTCCCCATCGGGCCTCACCGTCGCTACACCTTCTTCGACGTCGACCTCGCGACGCTGAAGTCGGTCAAGGACTCACTCGGCGGAACGCTTAACGACGCGGTCCTCGCGACTGTGACGCTCGCGCTCGGCCGCTACCTGCGGCGCGAGGGCACCGACACCGAAGGCCTCGTGCTGAAGGCGATGGTGCCCGTCTCCGTGCGCGCCGCGGAGCAGCGCGGTGCCCTCGGCAACCAGGTCGCTGCGATGTGGGCGCCGCTGCCCGTCGGCATCAAGAACCCCGCCGCCTGCCTGCGGGAGATCGCGACGTCGATGCAGAAGGTCAAGGAATCGGGCCAGGCGGTCGGCGCGCAGGTGCTCACCGAACTCGCGGGCTTCGCGCCGCCCACGATCCTCTCCCAGGCGGCGCGCCTGCAGGCGCGCCAGCCCTTCTTCAACCTCGTCGTCACGAACGTCCCCGGCCCCCAGATGCCGCTGTACCTGCTCGGCCGGGAACTGCTCGACCTCTACCCTGTCGTGCCGCTCGCCCAGAAGCAGGCGCTCGGCATCGCGGTGATGAGCTACAACGGCAAGCTCGGCTTCGGACTGCTGGGTGACTACGACGCGCTGCCGAAGCTCGAGCAGATCGGCCAGGACATGGTGTGGGCGGCAGGGCAGCTCGCGAAGGCGGCGGGCGTCAAGCCGAAGACGCGGCGCACCAGCGCCAAGGCTCGCGCGCGGACGTCCACGCGGCGCGCCGGCGCGGCCTGAGGCGGCGCGGAGACGCCCTGCGCCTCGCGCTCTGCCAGCTGAACACGACCGTCGGCGACATCGACGGCAACCGCGCCGCGATCGAGGCGGCGCTCCGCAGCGCCCGGGACGCCGGCGCGCAGCTCGCGCTGACCCCGGAGCTCGGTCTCACCGGCTACCCGCCCGAGGACCTGCTGCTAAAGCCCCACTTCCTCGAGGACGCGGCGGCCGCGCTCGAGCGGCTCGCGGCGGCGAGCGCCGGGATCGTCGCCGTCGTCGGCTTCCCAGAGCGCACGCAATCAGGCGTCTACAACGCGGCCGCGGTGCTCGCGGGCGGACGCGTGCACGCGGTGTACCGCAAGATCCACCTTCCCAATTACGGCGTTTTCGACGAGCAGCGCTACTTCACGCCGGGCGTGGGCGGCGCGACGATCGAGTTCGCGGGCGCGCGGCTGGGGCTGACGGTGTGCGAGGACATCTGGCTGCCGGGACCGCCCACGAGCAGCGAGGCGGCGGGCGGCGCGCAGCTCGTGCTGAACATCTCGGCCTCGCCGTACCACGCCGGCAAGGGCGCCGAGCGCGAGCAGATGCTCGCCGAACGCGCGCGCGAAAACGGCTGCTACGTAGCGTTCTGCGGCCTCGTCGGGGGTCAGGACGAGCTCGTCTTCGACGGCCACTCGTGTCTCATCGCGCCTGACGGCACGACGCTCGCGCGCGGCGCCCAGTTCTCGGAGGAACTCGTCCTCTGCACGCTCGACCCGGCTCGCGCGCCGTCGCGGCAAGGCCCCCACGATGACGTCGCGGTGCTCGCGCCGCTCGACGGCGGGAGCGTCGCGGGCGACGGCGCCGACGGCGGGCCGCTGACGGCGGAACTCGCGCCGCGCGAGGCGGAGGTCTACCGCGCCCTCTGCCTCGGTCTGCACGACTACGTCGTCAAGAACGGTTTCCGCCACGTCGCGCTCGGCCTTTCCGGCGGCATCGACTCCGCGCTCGTGGCGTGCCTTGCAGCCGACGCGCTCGGGCCCGATCGCGTCACTGCCGTCGTGATGCCCTCCCCCTACTCGACCGGCGCGACGCAGGGCGACGCGCGCGAGCTCGCCGGCCGGCTCGGCGTCGGGCTGCGCGAGCTGTCGATCGCGGCGGTGATGGACGCCTACGAGAAGGCGCTGTCGGGCGAGTTCGAAGGCGCCGCGCCCGACATCACCGAGGAGAACCTGCAGGCACGCATCCGCGGGAACCTGCTGATGGCGCTCTCGAACAAGTTCGGCTGGCTGGTCCTCACGACGGGCAACAAGTCCGAGATGTCGGTCGGCTACACGACCCTCTACGGCGACCTCGCCGGCGGTTTCGCGGTCATCAAGGACGTGCCGAAGACGCTCGTCTACGCCCTCTGCCGCTGGCGCAACGGGCTGGACGCCGGCGCGGCGGCTGAGCTGACGGGCGGCGTCGCGAGCCCCATTCCCGCGTCGATCATCGAGCGCGCGCCATCCGCGGAGCTGCGCCCGGACCAGCGCGACATCGACTCGCTGCCCCCCTACGACCTGCTCGACCGGATCCTCGAGGGCTACGTCGAGCTCGACCGCTCCGCCGAGCAGCTCGTCGCCGAAGGCCTCGACGCCGACGCCGTCGCGCGCACGGTCCGCCTCGTCGACCTCGCCGAGTACAAGCGCCGTCAGGCGCCGCCCGGCATCAAGATCACGCCGCGCGCGTTCGGGCGCGACCGGCGAATGCCGATCACCAACGCGTACCGCGGCTAAGGTCGGACGATGCGTCGCGTCGCGACCGCGCTGCTTGCCGCCGGCGCCCTCTTCGCCGCCGGGTGCGGCGACACCGTCCAGTCGGCGCCGCTCGGGCGCTCCTCGCTCGAGAGCCTGCTGCTCGCGAAATTCCCGGTGTACTGGGCCGGGCATGAACTCGACGGGCTGCAGGCGCGCGAACTGCTCGTCGACCCCGGCGGCGCCGTGACACTGCAGTACGGCAACTGCCTGGAAGGCGGCCAGGGCACGTGCGTCGCGCCGCTGCGCATCGTCACCTCGCCGAACAACAGTTTCGTCCCCGGCGGCGCCGGGCCGATCCACGACGTGACGCTGCGCGGCACGACCGCGCACACCCTCGACGGCGGCTCGACGATCGTCATTCCGGCCGGGCGGGTCGTGCTCAGCATCTACGCGACGTCGCGGGCGCTCGCCGACGCCGCCGCCGGCGCCGTCGTGCCGGTCGCGAACGTCGGCGCCTACCACCGGCCGCTGCCCGCGCCCGCGCCCGCCACCGGGCTCGCGGACGAACCGCTGCCAGGCCAGATCCCGCCCTACCAGCCGGCCGCGCACCACCGCCGCGTCGAGCGCCGCCGCGCGCGCCGCTAACGCCGCCGGGCGGCCGCGACGGTCTCGCGCGCCGCTGGGCGTGCAGGCGCCGCGCAGCGCGTGCCGACAGCGGTCCCTGATGCGCAGGCGGGTCCGCCGGCGCGCGGCGCGGGCGGTCAGGCGGCCGCGGGCCGGCGCGGCCGCACCGCGATCGTCATGCGCGTCAGGGCGCACAGGCGGCCCGCGTCGTCGCGGCAGGCGACGTCCCAGACCCACGTCGTGCGGCCGCCGTGCAGCCGCGTCGCCTCGGCGTGCACCAGTCCCTCGGTGATCGGGCGCATGAAGCTCGTGGAGTTCGACAGACCCACCGCCGTGTTGCCGTCCTTCGCGACCGCGAAGGCCGTGCCCATCGACGCGAGCGCCTCGGCGATCGACGCGTACACGCCGCCGTGGACCAGCCCGTACGGCTGGCAGATCTCGGGGCGCACCGCCACCCGCCCGTTCACGTGCGAGTCGCTGTAGTCGAGGACCTCGAGCCCGTAGAGGGCGTCGAATCCGCTGCCGGGCTGTCCCGGTCCACCTGGGCTGGCCATCGCGCGGCCACGATAGCCTAAGCCCAGGCGCGCCCCGCGCTGCGCCGAAGCGACCATGACCGCCCCTGAACAGCTCCCCGAGGACCAGCGCACCGTGCTCACGCTGCTCGTCGGCCGCGGCATGAGCTACGAGCGCGCCGCCTCGGTCCTCGGCGTGTCCGCGGACGCGGTGCGGGACAGGGCCCACGTCGCGCTGGCGCTGCTCGCCCCCGCGCAGGCTCGCGAGCTGAGCGGCGAGGAACGCGGCCAGGTCGCGGACTACATGCTCGGCCAGGACAGCGACAGCGAGATGCAGGACGCGCGCGAGCTGATGGAATCGTCGCCCGCCGCGAGCGCATGGGCGCACACCCTCTCGGGCGAGCTCGAGAGCTACTCGCAGCCCTCGACTCCCGCGTCCGGCGCAGAGCCGCGCGCCGAGCGCGAGCCGCGTGCGCGTTCCTCGCGCCGCGGCGGCGTCATCCTCCTCGCCGCGGTCGCCGTCGCCGCGATCATCGCCGTCGTGCTGATCCTCGTACTGCCGGGCGGCGGAAAATCAACTTCCGGCGGCGGCAGCGCGAGCGCCAGCCACAACAAACCGCAGATCGTCGGCCGCGCCGCCATGACCTCCCCGAACGGCGCCCACTCGGTCGGCGAGGTCTTCATCCTGCAGGAGGGCTCAAGGCGCGCCTACTACATAGCCGCCGTCGGTCTGCCGCCCACGGAAGGCTTCTTCTATGCGCTCTGGCTCTACAACTCGCCGACGGACTCGCGGCCGCTGAACCGTACGCCCAAGGTCACGAGCAACGGCAAGCTCGCGGGCGGCGCGCTGCTGCCGCCAGGCGCCGAAAAATACAAAGAAATGCTCCTCACGAGGGAGACGCAGGTCTCGCCGACGCCGAAGAAACCGGGCCCCGTGGTCCTGCAGGGCAAGCTCGAATTCAAATCCTGATCAGCCGGCGAGCTTGCCGGGGTTCATGATCCCCGCGGGGTCGAGCTCGCGCTTGAGCGCCCGGAGAGCCGCGACGCCGCTCGCGCCGATCTCGGCGTCGACCCAGCGCAGGTGGTCGACGCCGAGCGCGTGGTGGTGCGTGATCGTCGCCCCCGCCGCCGTGATCGCCGCGCCCGCCGCGTCCTTGAGAGCCTGCCACTGCTCGATCTCGCCGCCCTCGACCTGACGCGCGATGGCCGTGAAGTAGAGCGAGCTCCCGGTCTCGTAGACGTGCGAGAGGTGGCACATGACCATCGGCGGCGTACCGAGCGCGCCGAGGGCGCCGCGCACCGCGTCGCCGACGCCTTCGTGCAGCGCCGCGACGTCCGCCCACGCCGTCGCCGTCTCGAACGTCTCGACCATCACGCCGAGCGTCAGCAGCTCGTCGCGCAGGTACGGCGCCGCGAAGCGGCCGTGCTCCCACGCGCGGCCCACCGCCGAGCCGAGCGCGGCGCCGCCGCAGCGCCGGAGCACCGCCCGCGCACGCCGCCGCCGGGCCCTGGCGGCGCCGTCTGAACCCTCGAAACCGACGATCGCGAGGCACCCGCCACGGCGGCGGCGCAGCGCGGCGTAGAGCGACGCCGCTCGCGCCGCGGCGGGCCCGGCGAGGGCGAGCGTCACCTCCGTCTCCTCCTCGTCGGAGAGTCGCGCGACGTCGGGCAGCGCGCGCGCCTGCGCGAGCTCGCGCAGCGCGCGGCTGCCGTGCTCGAAATCGGGGAACAGGTACCCCTCGTAGAGCCGTTCGTCGGGCGCCCGGCGGACGCGGAGCGCCACCTCGTCGATGACGCCGAGCACGCCTTCCGAGCCGACGATGAGCTCGCGCAGCGCGGGGCCCGCGGCGCTGTGCGGGACCGCGAGGGTCAGCAACGGTCCGCGCGGCGTGATGGCGCTGACGCCCTTGACCATCGCGTCAAACGTCCCGTAGCCGGTGGAAGCCTGGCCCGCGGAGCGGCTCGCGGCGCAACCGCCGACCGTGACGTACTCGTACGACTGCGGGTAGTGGCCGAGCGTGAGTCCTTGCGTCGCAAGCGCCGACTCCAGCTCGCGGACGCGCATGCCCGCCTGGACGCGCGCGAGGTTCGATACGGGGTCGACGCTGAGCGCGCGCATCGCGGCGGTGTCGACGGTCAGCACCGCCGCGTGGCCGGCGCGCAGCGGCGCGACGCCCCCCACGACGCTGGTGCCGCCGCCGAACGGCACGACCGCGATCGACTCCTCGGCGCAGAGCGCCAGGAGCTCCGCGAGCTGCTGCGCGCTCGCGGGGTATGCGACCGCGTCCGGCGCGGCGCCGGGCTCGCCGCGGCGCAGGCGGACAAGGTCCGGGTAGCCCTTGCCGGCGGCGTGCAGCACCCGCTCCTCGTGCGTCGCGAGCACGCGCTCGGCTCCGAGCAGCGCCCGCAGACGATCCGCGGCGCGCTCGCCGAGGGCGCTCTCCTGCAGGCGCACGGCGGAGAGCGCGACCGGCGGCACCGGCGCCGGCGCGACGCCGACGCGCGTGCGCAGGAGCTCGAGCGCGTGCGGCTGAAGGGCGGATGCGTGCGCCGGATCGCCCCAGCCCCACCAGCGCATGCGCGGAACACCGTCAGGCAACGAGGCTCTCCAGTTCGGCGAGCGCCTCGCGCAGCGTCGCGCGCGCCGCGCGGCGCATCAACAGCGAGCCGAGGCCCGGGAAGAGGCCGAGCGGGCGCTGGTCGAGCGTCAGCGCGACGTCGGTGCCGCCGTCGCTCGCGGCGAGCTCGATCGTGGTGCGCGAGTGGTCGAGCAGCCGCTCGAACGGCGTGCCGACGGTGCGCTGGGCCCAGACCAGGCGCCGGCGGGCGCCGTCCTGCTCCTGCACCTCGAAGTCGGCGCGCACGACGCTGCCGCGGTTCGAGCGGAGCACCTCCGTGAAGGCGCCCGCGCCGACGTCCTCGACGCGCTCCACGCGCGGCCACCAGCGGGGCAGGTAGTACGGGTCGCGGACGATGTCCCAGACGCGCTCCACGGGCGCCGCGACGGTGCGGTTTGCGCGCGCGACGGGCACGGTCAGCGAGCGTACGACACGAGCGAGTGGACCTCGTGGCCGGCGAGACGCTCGCGCCCGCCGAGCCCTTCGAGCTCGACCAGGAACGCGCAGGCGCGCACGTCCCCGCCGAGGCTCTCGGCGAGCTCGCAGAGCGCCCCGGCGGTGCCGCCGGTGGCGAGCAGGTCGTCGTGGACGAGGACGCGCGCGCCCGGCGCGATCGCGTCGCTTTGCAGCTCGAGATGGTCGAGTCCGTACTCGAGCTGGTACTGGACGGCGACCGTCTCGCGCGGCAGCCGCCCGGGCTTGCGGGCCAGCACGAACGCGGCTTCGAGCTCCATCGCGAGCGCCGGGCCGAGCAGGAAACCGCGCGCCTCCGCCGCCACGACGGCGTCGATCTTCAGCGGCGCGGCGAAGCTCGCGAGCGCGTCGACGGCTTCGCGCAGCGCGACGGGGTCGGCGAGCAGAGGCGTTATGTCGCGGAAGAGGATCCCTTCGCGCGGGAAGTCCGGGACCTCCCTGACGAGCGCGCGCAGCCGCTCGGAAGCCATCAGCGAACGATCTTGCGCAGGTCCCGGATCAGCAGAAGGTGCTTGAGGTGCGTCGCGACCGCGGCGAGGTTCTCGAGCGCTTCGACCGCCTCCTTGCGTCGCTCGGGGTTGCGCGATCGCAGCGCCGGGGCGAGGATCTGCTGCAAGAGGCTTGCCTCGCGGTCGGCGGAGGAGCGGAAGACGCGCAGGTTCCGCCCGCCGACCCCGTATCGCGCGAGTTCCGCGACGGCGGCGACGATCTCGCGCTCCGTCTCGTCGAAGAAGCGGGTGCCATCGCGCATCTCGCCCTTGACGACGCCGTACTCCTCGAGTTCGCGCACGAGCTCGACCTCGGCGCCGGTCTCCTCGACGACGTCCGCGAGCGAGTACAGCGCGCCGCTCGTCTCGCTGACGCTGACGCTCGAGCGCCGCGTCTTGGCCCCGTCGCGGCTCACGGCGACCGGCGTCTCGCTGGTGCGGCCCGCGGCGAGCTCCTGGCGGATGACGCGCAGCGGCAGGAACTCGTCGCGCTGCATGCGCAGGATCGTACGCAGGCGCTCGATGTCGCTCTGCGTGTACAGCCGGTAGCCGCCTGGGGTGCGGCGCGGGTTGAGCAGCTTCTGGTCCTCGAGGTAGCGGATCTTGGAGATCGAGATGTCCGGGAACTCGGGCGAGAGGTACTTGCAGACCGCACCGATCGTCGCCGCGCGCCGGCGGCCCGTGCCCTCCTCGCCGTCTGTGAGATGGCTGCTCATCGTTCGTAGAACGTCAGGCGGTACTTGCCGATCTGCAGCTCATCGCCCTGGCCGAGCCGCGCCGACTCGATCCGCTGGCGGTTCACGTACGTGCCGTTGAGGGAGCCGAGGTCGTCGAGGTACCAGCCGTCGCCGCGGTGGATCAGGAGCGCGTGGTCGCGCGAGACCGTGACGTCGTCGAGCAGCACATCGGAGTCGGCGCGCCTGCCGATCGTCAGCTGGTCGCCGTCGACGGCGAAGCTCTCGCCGACGCGCCCGCCGCCGGCGCGGATCACGAGCGCCGGGCCGTCGCCACCGGGAGCCGAATCGACGGGCACCAGTTCGCCCTCCTCGCCGATCTTGTACGTCGCCGTGATCGGGTCGCTGCCGTCCTCGCGGGGCAGCAGCGCGCCGCAACGCTGGCAGTAGTTCGCCGACTCGTCATTGACGAAGCCACACTCCGTGCAGTGCAGCGCCATCGCGTCCGCCCCCAGCGGCCGTCAGGCCTCGTCCTCAGCTGCCTGGCGGCGCGCGAGAATGTCGGTCAGTCGCTGGACGTCATCGCCGGTGATCGCGATCTCGCCCTCGTCGTGCTTGTGGCGCAGGCGGTTCACGAGCTCCGCGCGCAGGATGTCGATCTTGCCGTGCAGGATCCGCCGCTGGTAGGAGATCTCGGTCTCTTCGTCTGTCAGCTGCCGGATGAGGTCTTTCAGTTCGCTGTCTGAAAGTGCACCGAGATCGGGAAACGTCTCGTCCATCGTGGCTCCTCTCCACCCTGCCGGCCCCCCGGCAGCCGTGCTCGTTGAGCGGCAGTATAGACCACAGCATCAACCTCAGCTTGAGACTATGACTGAACGTCCAGGGCCCTCCGCGCCGCCTGCGCGTAGAGCGCGCTGGCCCAGAGCGCAAGGGCCAGCCCGACGTAGAGCAGGACCTCCGCGAAGGTTCTGAGCCCCGCCATCGCGAAGAAGATCGACCCGGCCAGCGGCGCGACCGCCAGGCGGCCGGGCCAGTTGATGCGCACCGGCACGCCGCGCGCCAGAGCGTAGCGCCCGACGACCAGCATCGCGACTTCGCGCGCCACGAGAACAGCGAGCGCCCAGCGCGGCAGTAACTGGAAGTGCCATGCGACGAGCGCGCCGGCGAGGAGCAACAGGCGGTCGGTGATGGGGTCGAGCAGCGCGCCGAGCCGCGAGTACTGGCCCGTCAGGCGCGCCGCGAGGCCGTCGAAGTAGTCGCCCCAGCCGATCACGAAGAAGAGCGCACAGGGCCAGAACCCGGTGCCGTCCCCGCTCGAGAACGCGACGACGAGGAACACGGGGATCAGCGCGAGGCGCGCGAAACCGATGACGTTGGGAAGCGTCCACGGGCGCAGCGGCTGGCCCGCCTCGGTCTGCGCCGGCGGCGGCCCCGAGCGGTCGAGCCCGAGAACGCGCCGTATCCTCGTCGGTCGTCTGCCGCGGCCGCGGTCTACGGCAGGCTCCGCCACAGCTCATCCACGGCACGCAGCTGCTCGGCCGGCTGCGCGGCGAGCGGGATGCCCGGCTCCTCGCGCCGGCCGCGCCGGACCTGCACCTCGGCCTCGCCGGCCTCGAGCGAACGGCCGCCGACCGTGATCCGCAGCGGGCAGCCGAGCAGCTCCGCGTCGGCGAACTTCTCGCCCGGGCCGATGTCGCGGTCGTCGTAGAGGACCTCGACGCCGCCCTCGCGCAGCGTCGCGTAGAGCGCGTCGGCCGCGGCCCGCTCCTCGCTCCCCTCACGGCCGAGGGCCACGAGGTGAACCTGGTAGGGCGCGAGTGAACGCGGCCACGAGATCCCGTGCTCGTCGGCGAACTGCTCGACGGCGGCGGCGACGACGCGCGCCGGGCCGATGCCGTAGGAGGCCATCCAGATCGGATGCTCCTCGCCGCGCTCGTCGGTGTAGAGCGCGCCGAGCGCCTCCGAGTAGCTCGTGCCGAGCTTGAAGATGTTGGCGACCTCGATCGCGGACTCGACGCGCAGCTCCTCGCCGTGCAGCCGGTACACGCCGTCGACGAACTCGATGTCCTCGCTCTGGCGCGCGACCTCCGCGTTCGCGGCGTAGCCCTCGCCGAGCACGACCTCGTCCTCGCCGGCCGCGCACGGCGCCATGTACTCGTGCGCTCCCGCTCCCCCCATCTCCCCGACGTCGCCCTCGACGCGGTAGAAGCGCAGTCCCGTGCGCTCCATGATGCGGTCGTAGGCGCCGACGTGCAGCGCGTAGCTCTCCTCCAGCGCGGCGGCGTCGCGGTCGAAGCTGTACGAGTCCTTCATGATGAACTCGCGCGTGCGCAGGACGCCCGCGCGCGGCCGTGGCTCGTCGCGCTCCTTGAGCTGCACGTGGTAGAGGATCAAGGGAAGGTCGCGCCAGGAGTGGATCAGCTGCGCGGCGTGGAAGGCCGCGGCCTCCTCGTGCGTGAACGCGAGCACGAGCTCGGCGTCTTTGCGGTCGGTGAGCTTGAAGAGCACGTCGACGTCGTAGCGGCCGGTTTTGCGCCACACGTCGGCGGGCTGCAGGACGGGCATCAGCATCTCCTGCGCGCCGATCGCGTCGAGCTCCTCGCGCACGATCCGCACGACGTTCTGGTGCACGCGCCAGCCGGCTGGGAGCCACGTCCACATGCCGGCGCCCATCTGCCTGATCAGGCCGGCACGGACCATCAGCTTGTGCGAGAGCGCCTCGGCGTCCGCGGGCGCGTCCTTGACGGTGGGTAACAGGAGCTGAGAGATCTTGGTCATCTGGTTGCCCGCCCTCGTTGACGGGCCGGGGCGAGAGCCTAGCTTGCGTGGGGCGCGGGCGCGGCGGGCCGGCAGCGCTCTGATAGAACCGGATCGGCCAGCAACGACCGGTAAAGGAGCAGGAGATGGCCTACACAGTCCCGCCGCTTGCGTACCCGTATGACGCGCTCGAGCCGTACATCGACGCGCGAACGATGGAAATCCACCACGACAAGCACCACCAGGCGTACGTCGACAAGGCCAACGCGGCGCTCGAGGGGACCTCGCTCGCGGACGCGTCGGTGGAGGACGTCCTGCGCGACCTCTCCGCTGTGCCGCAGGACAAGCTCGCGGCGGTCAAAAACAACGCCGGCGGCCACTACAACCACACGCTCTTCTGGGAGTCGATGGGCCCCGGTAAGGGCGGCGAGCCCTCGGGCGAGCTCGCGGACGCCATCAACGCCGCGTTCGGCTCCTTCGAGGACTTCAAGGGCAAGATGAAGGAAGCCGGTGTCAATCAGTTCGGTTCCGGCTGGTCGTGGCTGGTGAAGAGCGGCGGCGAGGTCGCGGTCGTCCCGAGCGCCAACCAGGACAACCCGATCTCGGACGGCAAGGTGCCGCTGCTCGGCGTCGACGTGTGGGAGCACGCCTACTACCTCACGTACCAGAACCGCCGCCCGGACTACATCGACGCGTGGTGGAACGTCGTCGACTGGGACGTCGTCGCGGCGCGCCTGGCAGCCGCCTGAGCGCCGTCAGGGGCGCGTGAAGCGCCGCCCGGCGACGGGCGAAACGGCCTCGTCGAGCGCCGGCGCGGGCTCGAGCATCGCATCGAGCACGGCGCCGGCGTTGGCGTCCTCCTGCGCGGCGGCGGCCTCCATCGCCGCGACACGCTCGGGCGTGAGCGCCGTGAGGTCCTCGTTCTCGGCGAGCCACTCGCGCGCCTCCGCGGCCTCGCGCTCGTCGCGCTGCACCGTGCGCCCCGCCGCGTAGTAGCGGTCGATCTCGCGGAACAGCTCGTCGACCAGCTCGGCGGTCGGGACCTTCTTGATCGGCTCGCCCTTCGAGTAGATCATGCCCATGTCCTTGGCGCCGGTGATGCCGAAGTCGGCGTGGCGCGCCTCGCCGATGCCGTTGACGGCGCAGCCGAGAACGGAGACCTCGATCGGATCCTCGTACGCTTCCAGGCGCCGCTCTACCTCGGCGACGACGCTGTCCATGTCGAACTGCAGGCGGCCGCACGTCGGGCAGGCGATCAGGCTCGGCCCGCGCTCGCGCAGCTTCAGCGCCTTCAGGATCTCCCAGGCGACCTTCACCTCTTCCTCGGCGTGGAACGTCGACAGCGAAATGCGAATCGTGTCGCCGACGCCGTCGGCGAGCAGCGTGCCCAGCCCCACGGCTGACTTCAGCGACCCGGACCACTTCGTGCCGGCCTCGGTGACGCCGAGGTGCAGCGGGTACGGGATGCGCTCGGCGAGCACGCGGTTCGACGCGATCGTGTTCGGCACCGACGTCGACTTCATCGAGACCTTGAAGTCGTAGAACTCGAGCCGCTCCATCAGTTCCACGGTCTCCACGGCGGCGCTGACAAGCGCCCGCACGGGGTCGCTGAACTCGAGGTCGCGCAGGTGCTTGGGCAGCGAACCGGAGTTCACGCCGACGCGCAGCGGCGTGCCGCGCCGGCGCGCGAGCGCGACGACCTCGGCGACCTTGTCCGGGCCGCCGATATTGCCGGGGTTCAGCCGCACGCAGTGCGCGCCCGCCTCGATCGCCTTCAGCGCGAGCGTGTGGTTGAAGTGGATGTCCGCGATGACGGGGATCGGCGACTGCGCGACGATCGTCTTCAGCGCGACGGCGTCCTGCTCGCGTGGCACCGCGACGCGCACGATGTCGGCCCCCGCGTCGGCGACGGTGCGGATCTGCTCCATCGTCGCGGCGAGGTTCGCCGTCTCGGTCTTGGTCATCGTCTGCACCGCGACGGGCGCGCCGCCACCGATCGGCACGCCGCCGACATGGATCTGGCGCTCGGAGGCCATGGGCAGATTCTATGAGGGCGCGGCGCTCAGCCTGTGAGGCGGCTGATGTCGTTGGCGAAGCCGTTGACGACGAGGAAGAGCAGCAGCACGATGCCGACGGAGCTGAAGCGGACCATCGCCGCGAGCGAGACGCGGCGGCCGCGGATCTTCTCCGCGAGCGCCCACGCGACATGGCCGCCGTCGAGGGGCAGGAACGGGAACAGGTTGATGACGGCGAGCACGAGCGAGATGAAGCCGAGGAAGACGAGCGCCACGCCGGTCCCGCTCACGACGGTCGCGTGGGCGTATTCGGTGATGCCGATGATCGAGTGCAGTTCCTTGCGCTTCTTTGAGCTGGTGAGCGCTTCGCCCAGTCCGCTCACCGTCGACGTGGTCGCGCGCCACATCTCGGCGACCGCCGTTCCGGCGGCTGCGAACACGCCGAACGATTTTGGTGCGGTCGCGAAGTCCACGCCGATGAGCATGCGCCCTTCGCTGTACCGCGGGTAGATCCGGACGGTACGCGTCGCCCCCGAGGGGGCGCGAACCTTCACGTTGACGGCGCTCGTCGCACGGCAGCCGGTGTGCTTCGCGCCGCCCGGACACTTCGTCGCGTCGACGGCCTTGCGGACCGATTCGACGGTTGCGGGGTGCCCGTCGATCGCGACGATCCGTTCACCTGGCCTGATCTCTTTCGCCGCCGGCAGCCCCTTGATGACGCCGGCGACGCCGGTCGTGCCGACGAGCGTCTGCGCCGACGGGTCGAACCGCGCGAGCGCTTCGGCTCCGCTCTGGTTGCCGGCGACGAGGACGGCCCAGAAGATCACGAACGCGATGAGGATGTTGACGCCGGGCCCCGCGAGGATCACGGCGATCCGCTTCCACGGCGGCTGGTTGTAGTACGCGCGCTTCGCGAGCTCCGGCGGCAGGCCCTTTATCTCGTCGGGGTTCATGCCCGTGATCTTCACGTAGCCGCCGAAGGGCAGCGCGCCGATGCCGTACTCCGTTTCGCCGAGGCGCCGCTTGACGATCAGCGGCGGGAAGAAGACGGCGAAGCGCTCGACGCGCATGCCGACGCGCTTGGCCACGAGGAAGTGGCCGAGCTCGTGCAGCAGGATCAGCAGCATGATCCCGAAGATCGTGAGCGCCCAGCTCATGCGCTGATTCTGGCAGGGGCGTCTAAGCGTCCGGTTAGGCGAAGGTGGCGACGGCCGCCACCGCGACCTCGCGCGCGCGCCGGTCCGCGGCGTAGAGCGCCTCGAAATCGCGCACGGGCTCGACCGCGCACGTCGCGAGCGCGCTTTCGATGACCGTCGCGATCTGCAGGAAGCCGATGCGCCCGTGCAAGAAGGCGTGCACCGCGACCTCGTTCGCGGCGTTCAGGATGCACGGCGCGGTGCCGCCGGCGGCCGCGGCGGCGCGCGCCAGCGACAGGCAGGGAAACGCGTCGTTGTCGACGTGCTCGAACGTGAGCGCGCCGAGCGCGGCGAGGTCGATGGGCGCGATCGGCAGCGGTTCGCTCTCGCCGCCGGCGAGCGCGTAGGAGATCGCGATGCGCATGTCGGAGGGCCCGATGTGGGCGACCATCGCGCCGTCGGAGAGCAGCACGAGGCCGTGGATCGCGGACTGGGGGTGGACGATCACGTCGATCCGCTCGTACGGGACGCCGAAGAGGTGGTGGGCCTCCATCACCTCGAGCCCCTTGTTCATCAGCGTCGCCGAGTCGATGGTGATCTTGCCGCCCATCGACCACGTCGGGTGCGCGAGCGCGTCCTCGACGCTCACCTCCGCGAGCTCCTCGCGCGCCCGGTTGCGGAACGGCCCGCCGGAGGCGGTGATCGTGAGGCGCTCGACGGACCCCGGGGGCAGCCCGCCGATTAGCTGGTGCAGCGCCGCGTGCTCGGAGTCGACGGGCAGGATCCGCGCGCCCGTCGCCTGGCTGAGCGCCATCACGAGCTCGCCGCCGACGACGAGCGACTCCTTGTTCGCGAGCGCGAGGTCGACGCCCTCGCCGAGCGACGCGACCGTCGGCGCGAGCCCAGCCGAGCCGACGAGCGCGTTCAGGACGAGGTCGGGCTCGGTCTCCAGCACGAGGCGGACCAGGCCCTGGGCGCCGGCGTGGACCCTCCCCTCCGTCCACTGCTCGCCGGCGCGCGCCGCGGCGTCGACGTCGGCGAGGGCGATCCGCTCGACGCCATGCTCGCGCGCCTGGGCGACGAGCTCCTCCCACGAGCTCTCGGCGGACAGGCCGACGAGCTCGAACTCGTCGCGCAGCGCCGCGACCGCGAGCGCCTGCGTCCCGATCGACCCGGTCGAACCGAGGATCAGCAGCCGCTTGCGTTCGCCCACCGTCGCCTCGCCATGGCACTGGTCACGGGCCGATGATACGGCGGCCCGGCTGGCTATTCGTACGTGTATTCCCCGGACTGGGAGCGGGAGCTGCGCTTGCCGTCGGTGCGGGCTCTGACCGCGACGGTGCCGGCTTTCGGGCCCACGGGCACGGTCACCTGGCAGCTCGTCGCGCTCTGGCATTCGACTTCGCGGGCGGATGGCTTGCCGAACACGAAGCTCGTCCCGGCGCCGAAGCCGCTGCCGGTGATCGTGACGCGACCGCCGCCCCAGACGGCACCGCTGTCGGGCGTCACCGCGGTGACCGTCGGCGCGCCGTACTTGAACGTGTCGTGCGCGTTTTCTTCGCTCGCGCCGTGCCCCGTGACGAGCGTGATCGGCGCTTCGCCCGTCGCGCCCGCGGGCGTCAGCGCTTCGACGAGATCGCCGCTCACGATCTTGACGTCGGGCGAGGCGACACCGGCGAAGTAGACGGCTTTCGTGTTGCGCAGTTCTTCGCCGCTGATCTTCACCGTCGTGCCGCCCTGCGAGGGGCCGCCGCGTGGCGCGACTTTCGTGATCGTCGGCATCGGCCAGGTGCGTCGCTGGGCGCAGGCGTCCGCTTCGTTGCTCCAGAGCTGCTGGAAGAGGTACTCGCCGCCGTTGATCAGCTGGTTGTACGGCGCGCCGTCAGGCGCGGTGCCGAGCGGCGTGCCGAATTCGCTGGCCGCTTCGAACGTCCGGCAGATGTCGCCGATCTCGCCGTTGGCACTGTTGAACCAGGCGTGCAGCGTCGGGTCGCTGATCATCTCGGCGTGCTCGTGCTCAAGGCCGCCCTGGATCGTGCCTTCGGCGATGCTTTCGCTGGGGTGTTTGCCGGTGTCGCAGCCTTCGATGCCGGTGCTGTAGGGGTCGTCGGCGAACAGCAGCGTGGCCCCGGTGCCTTCCGGCTTGAAGTAGCTGTGGTAGGCGCAGTAACCCGGTTCCGCGGTGCCGGCGGAGCATACGCGGCCCGCCGCTTCCAAACAGCTTTCGACTTCCGGCGGCGTGAGGATGAAGTAGCCGGTGGTGAGGTTCTGCGGCAGATGGTGGGCCGTGATGTACGCCTCGAGCTCGCCGAGGAGCTGTTCTTCGGTGAGACAGATGGCGGCGCGGTGGCAGCCGTCGCCGGGGTAGGGGTCCGTGTCGACGATCGCACCGCCGAACTTCACTTCGTATTCGGCGTATTCGCCTTCGGCATCGCTGTACTGCGCCGCGACGGAGTCGTCGTTGGTGTCCGTGCCGCTGTCGTGGGCGAGGTTCGCGAAGAAGCCGTTGATGCCGGCGAGGTAACCCGCGGGGTATTCGGCGGTCCCGCCGGGGGCCCAGTAGAACGCGTAATCCGTGTTGCTGCTCATCACGGGCCCGCCGTGGTAGGAGACCTTGCCCGAGCCGGACTCGCCGCCGCCACCGGCGCCGAGGCGCACGAGCGGCCCCGCCGCGGAGCGGGTCGCATGCAGGTCCGGCAGGTAGGACACGGTCCGCCCGTCATGCAGGTGGACGATGACGGCGTTCGCGTGCGACGCGCACCCGAGCAAAACAGCCGCTACGGCGATGACGCCTAGTGCGAGCTTCCCTGTCGCCTTCGCTGTCGTCTCGGTCCCCGGCATCCGTTCCCCGCCGCGACCTGCCGCGGCGTCCCTCGCCAGCGAATGGTAACGGCCGTCCGGGCGCCGTCAAAGATGCATCCGTGAGCGTTTGGTTATCGCTAGTGCAGGTGGGCGAGCCAGATGTAGTAGCCCGCGACGACCGCGAACAGCAGCCCGTCGATGCGGTCGAGCACGCCGCCGTGCGAGCGGAACAGGGTCCCCGAGTCCTTCGCGTCCGCCTCGCGCTTGACGAACGACTCGAACAGGTCGCCGATCGGCGCGGTGACCGCGACGCCGACGCCGAGCAGCAGCGCGGTGTGCCCGGGCAGCCATTCCTGGTAGCGCCCCGCGATCCAGACCGCGGCGACCGCGGCGAGCATGCCGATCAGGAGGCCCTCGACGGTCTTTGACGGCGATATCGCGGGCGCGAGCCGCCGGCTCCCGAAGGCCCGGCCGCCGAAGTAGGCGAACGTGTCACAGACGAACGCGCCGACGGCGACGTCGAGCACTATCCCCTCGCCGTGTGCGAGCCCGCGGAGCATCACGGCGTGCGCCAGCGCGAGGCCGATCCAGACGATTCCGAGCATCGTGATCGCGAGCGACGCGACGCTCGCCCGTGGCAGCGCAAGCCCGACGGCGAAGACGAACGGGAGCGAGAGGACCGTCGCGAGCAGCACCTGGGTGGGCCCGCCGAGCGCGCCGGCGGCGAGCAGGCCGGCGAGCGCGAGGAATGCGGCGAGGCGCACGGGGTGCGCGCCGGCGTACATCTCGAACAGCTCGTGCATGCAGATCGCGCCGAAGACGAAGAGGCCGACGGCGAAGACCCAGCCGCCCGTGATGACGAGGAACAGCGCGATCGCGATCAGGGGCAGCGCGACGAGGACGCGCTGCCCGAGGTCCGAGCCGCCGCGGCGCCGCGGCGGGCGCCGTGCGCGGCGCCGGCCGCGCGGCTGGGGCCGGCGCGAGGCGGCGCGCGCGCCGCCCGGAGTGTGCGGGGAGCTACCCATGGCTTAGCGTCCGCCGAAGCGCCGGCGGCGCTCGGCGTACTCCTCCAGGCACTCCTCGAAGCTGCGGCGGCTGAAGTCGGGCCACAGCTCGTCGCGGAAGACGTACTCGGAGTAGGCGGCCTGCCAGAGCAGGAAGTTCGAGATGCGCCGCTCTCCGCTCGTGCGGATGACGAGGTCGGGGTCGTGCATCTCCGGCGCGTAGAGGCCGGCCGCGAACTGCGCTTCGCCGCCTCCCGCGAAGGCGCGGGCCGCGTCGACGATCTCGGCACGGCCGCCGTAGTTGAACGCGACGTACAGCGTGATCCGCGTGTTCGACGCGGTCAGCGCTTCGGCGCCGTCCATCGCCTCGCAGAGCTCTCGCGCGACGCCGGCGCGGCGGCCGATGAAACGCATCCGTACGCCCTCGTCGTGCAGCTCGGGCGTTTCGCTTGCGATGCGGCGCGAGAACATCGCCATCAGCCCGCTCACCTCGGCCTCGGGTCGCGACCAGTTCTCCGTCGAGAACGAGTACACGGTCAGCTCGCGGACGCCGAGGTCGACGGCGTCGCGCAGCCGCGCCTTGACGTTGTCGGCGCCGGCGTTGTGGCCCTCGTTGACGCTCACGCCACGGGCACGCGCCCAACGGCCGTTGCCGTCGGTGATGATCGCGACATAGCGCGCCCGGCGCTGCGGTGCCGGCGGCCGCGCGGCCGCCGCGCCAGCTTCAGCGCCGGCCGTCATCAGACCGCCAGGATTTCCTCTTCCTTGACCTTCAGTACGGCGTCGAGCTCCGCGATGCGGGCGTCCGTCAGCTTCTGCAGCTCGACCTCGGCGCGGTGCTCGTCATCGGAGGAAGTTTCGCCGTCGGACTTCAGCTCGCGCAGGTCGTGCATCACGTCTCGGCGTACGTTGCGCACCGCGACGCGACCGTCCTCCGCGAGGTTCTTGACGACCTTGACGAGCTCGCGCCGGCGCTCTTCGGTCAGCTCGGGCACCGCGAGGCGGATCAGGCTGCCGTCGCTCGTCGGCGTCAGGCCGACATCCGAGTCGGCGATGGCCTTTTCGATCGCCTTGATCGCCGACTTGTCGTACGGCTGGACGGTCAGCAGGCGGGCCTCGGGTGCCGAGACGGTCGAGAGCTGGTTGAGGGGCGTCATCGCACCGTAGTAATCGACTATGACGCGGTCGAGCAGCGCCGGCGACGCGCGGCCCGTGCGCACGCTCGTGAACTCGTGCAGCGCGGACTCGACCGACTTGGCCATCCGCTCCTTGGCGTCCCGCAGTAGCTCGTCGATCAGGGATTCAGTTGCCATCTTGCGACCCGGTCGTCGATACGAGAGTGCCGACGCGCACGCCGGAGATTATCTGCGCCAGTGCGGTGCCGTCTTCCATGTTGAAGACGTCGATCGGCATGCCGTTGTCCATGCAGAGCGCGAGTGCGGTCGCGTCCATCACCCCGAGGCGGCGCTCGATCGCCTCCATGTGCGTGATGTCGGGAATGAACTCCGCCGAAGGGTCGAGAGCCGGGTCGGCGCTGTAGACGCCGCGCACGCCGTTCTTGCCCATCAGGATGATGTCGGCGCGGATCTCCGCGGCACGCAGCGCCGCTGCCGTGTCAGTCGTGAAGAACGGGTTGCCGGTGCCCGCGGCGAAGATCACGACGCGGCCCTTCTCCAGGTGCCGGATCGCGCGGCGGCGGATGTACGGCTCGGCGACCTCGGACACGCCCAGCGCGGACTGGACGCGCGTGTCGATGCCGCGCTTCTCGAGCGCGTCCTGCAGCGGCAGCGCGTTCAGAAGCGTCGCGAGCATCCCCATGTAGTCAGCGGTCGCACGGTCCATGCCGGCGGCCGCGCCGCGCATGCCGCGGTAGATGTTGCCCGCGCCGACGACGACGGCCGCCTCGACGCCCTGCTCGTGGACCTCGCCGATCTGGCGCGCGACTTCCTGCACCCGGTCGGGGTCCGTGCCGTACTCCTGGCTCCCCATGAGGGACTCGCCCGAGAGCTTGAGCAGGATCCGTTGGAACGCGGGCGCCACGGCCGTCAGCCTATAGTCCGCCGCGCGAGTCGGGCTACTGCCCGATTGCGTAGCGGACGAAGCGACGGATCACGACGTTCTCGCCTGTAGTGGCGGTGAGCTCGTCGCGTAGCTCCTGCACCGTCTTGCCATCGAACTTCGGGTTGTGCATCTCCTGCTCGAGCAGCACGACGGTGCCGTACCAGGAGTCGAGCTTGCCGTCGACGATTTTGCCGCGCACGTTCTCGGGCTTGTCGGCGGCCTCCTGCTCGTAGACACGCCGCTCGGACTCGACCTTCTCGGCGGGCACGTCCTCGCGCGCGACGTACTCGACGGTCGGCGAGGCGGCGATCTGCATCGCGACCTCCCGCGCGAACGAGACGAAGTCATCGTTCTTCGCAACGAAGTCGGTGTTGCAGTCGACCTCGATCAGGACGCCGACCTTCGAGCCGGCATGGACGTAGGCCTGGACGGTTCCCTCCGTCGCGGCGCGCTCGCCGAGGTCCTGGATTTTCTTGCCCTGGCGCACGCGCAGCAGCTCGATCGCCTTCTCGATGTCGCCGCCCGACTCGGTCAGTGCCTTCTTGCAGTCCATCATGCCCGCGCCGGTGCGGTCGCGCAGGGCCTTCACGTCCTGGGCTGTTACGTCGACACTGCTCATGATTTCTCCGCTTTCGCTTTGCCGCCTGCCGCTTTGGCGGCGGGTTTTGGTTTCGCTTTCTCGCCGTCGGCTTTGGCTTTGGCTTTGGCTTTGGCGGCTTTAGCTTTCTCCTCGCCTTTCGCTTTGCCGGCGTCGGCTTTCGTTTTGGTTTTCGCGCTCTCCTCTTTCGGTTTGCGCGCCGCTTTCGCTTTCGCTTTCGCCGGCGCGCTCGCCGCGGCTTCGGCCTGGGCTGCCGCGTCGGCGCGCTCGATCGCGACGGCGGGCTCGCTGGCGACGGCCTCCTGGACAGCCTCGGCTGCCTCCTCGGCGGCCTGCTGCGTCTCGTCGACCGGCTGTTCGGCCGGCTCGGGCGCCGGCGGCTCGGCGGGAGGCTCCGGCGCCGGCGGCGCCGCGGGAGGCTCAGGCGCCGGCGGCTCGGCGGGAGGCTCCGGCGCCGGCGGCGCCGCGGGAGGCTCCGGCGCCGGCGGCGCCGCGGGAGGCTCAGGCGCCGGTGGCGCCGCGGCAGCCTCGGGCGCCGGCGGCGCCGCGGCAGGCTCAGGCACGGCGGCCTGTGGCTCGCCGGGCTCCTCGGGCACAGCAGGCTGCGACGTCGCGGCCTCCTCGGCGGGCGCCGGCGTGGCCGGCGTGGCCTGCGGGGCCTGCTGCTCGGGCGCGGCCGGCGCCGCTGGAGGGGTCTGCGGGGCGGCGGCGGCGGCCTCCGCCGCACGGCGAGCGCGCTCGTCGGCCTCGCGCTGGGCCTCCTCTTCGGCTTTGCGCTTCTCCTCTTCCTCGGCCTCGCGTTTCGCCCTCGCCTCCGCCTCGACGCGCGCGCGCTCTTCGGCCTCCTGGCGCGCTTTTTCCTCCTCGGCGCGGAAGATCGCGTGACCTTCGGCGACGACCGCGCCGATCGCCTCGGTGATCAGCGCGCAGGAGCGGATCGCGTCGTCGTTGCCGGGCACCACGAAGTCGATGCCGTCGGGGTCGCAGTTCGTGTCGACCAGGCCGATCACCGGGATCCTCAGGCGCTGGGCCTCTTTCACCGCGATCGCCTCGGTTTTCAGGTCGATGACGAAGACGGCGTCGGGGACGCGCTGCATGTCTTTGACGCCGCCGAGGTTCGCGCGCAGCTTCTCAAGGTCCGCCTGGGCGGCCATGCGCTCGCGTGTGGGCAGCAGCGCGAGCTGACCCTCGCGCTCGTAGCGCTCGAGGTCGTGCAGGCGACGGATCCGCTGGCTGATCGTCTCGAAGTTGGTGAGCAGGCCGCCGAGCCAGCGGTGGTTGACGTACGGCATGTCGGCCGCTACCGCGACGTCGCGGACGGTGTCGCGCGCCTGCTTCTTGGTGCCGACGAACAGCACGGTGCCGCCGCGGTGGGCGAGCGTGTCGACGAACTGCTGCGCTTCGAGCAGCAGCTCCTGCGTCTTCAGCAGGTCGATTATGTAGATGCCGCCGCGCTCACCGAAGATGAAGCGGCGCATCTTGGGGTTCCAGCGGCGCGTCTGGTGGCCGAAGTGAACGCCGGCCTCCAGCAGCTCCGCGATTCCGACTTCTCTCACGGACTGCTCCCTTATCTGCTGTGGGTTCTAGCCCGCGCGGTTCACCGCGGACCCGGTCTTGGCGTGTGCCGGCCGGGCAGGGCCGCGATGCTGCGACCGCACGGGGTCGCGGTTTTCTGTGCCCGCTCAGGATATCCGGTCGGCGCGCGAGAGCGCCTCAGCGAGGTCCGCCGGCAAGGGCGAGGTGACGTCGACGCTGACGGGCTCCAGCGGATGCTCGAAGGCGATGCGCGCCGCGTGCAGGAACTGCCGCTCCAGGCCGAGCGTGCCGGCGGTGCCGTACTCGGGGTCGCCCACGACCGGGTGGCCGATCGCGCGCAGGTGGACGCGGATCTGGTGCGTCCTGCCGCTCTCCAGCCGCAGCCGCAGCAGCGATGTGGTCGGCAGCTGCCGCTCGACCTCGAAATGGGTGCGCGCCTCGCGCTGCGCGGCGCCGCCGACCGCCATGCGGGTACGCACGCGCACGTCGCGGCCGATCGGCGCGTCGATCGTCCCGCTGCGCGCGGGCGGGCGGCCCTCGACGAGGGCCAGGTATTCGCGCGTCACCTCGCGGCGCGCGATCTGCTGCTGCAGCGCGCGGCGCGCCGCCGCGGTCCGCGCGACGACAAGCAAGCCGGACGTGCCGCGGTCGAGGCGGTGCACGATCCCCGCCCTCTCCTCCTGGTCGTCGTCGGTCAGCGGCGCGAGCAGCTGGCTGAGCGTGTTCTCGCGGTTCCCCGCCGCGGGGTGAACGACCACTCCCGCCGCCTTGTCGACGACGAGCAGATGCTCGTCCTGCCAGCGGATCACGTACGGCTCGGAGCTCACGAGTGGGTGCGGGCGTGCTCGATGACAAGAAAAAGCGCGATCACGCCGATCGTTATCGCGCTGTCGGCGAGGTTGAAGGGCGGCCAGCCGAGCGGCAGCTTGATGAAGTCCGTGACCGAGCCTTGCCGCACGCGGTCGACGATGTTGCCGAGCGCCCCGCCGATCAGCAGGCCCGTCGGCAGCCAGATCAGCGGCATCGTGATGTGGCGCTGGAAGTAGACCAGCAGGACGACGAGCGCGGCGGCGATCAGCGCGATCACGAGCGCGGGCGCGTTCGGGAAGAGCCCGAACGCGACGCCGCGGTTGTGCGTGTAGACGAGCTGCACGCCGGGGAAGAACGACCGCGTTTCGCCGGGCGTGATCGATTCCTCGACCGCGAGCTTGCTCAGCTGGTCGGCGAGCAGGACGAGCAGCGCGACGGCGCCCGCGAGCAGCCACGGCCGCGCCCGGTTCATCCCCGCGGCAGCCAACCGTTCAGCGGATCAGTCCCTGCACGACGATCGCGTTCACCAGCAGGAGCACGATGAACGCGAGAATCGGGCTGAGGTCCAGGCCGCCGATCGAAGGGACGAAACGGCGGAAGATGCGCAGGTAGGGCTCGCTGATTTCGCGCAGGAAAGTGAGGATCGCGTCGACTGTGCGCGAGTACGGCGGCCGCACGCCGCCGGCGAACAGGAGCTGCACCACGATGTACGCGAAAAGCAAGATCGTGTAGACGTAGATCAGCGTCGAGAGGAATTCGGCGATGTCCACGCGGGCGCTGGCGAGCGCCATCAGGCCGGTCCAACTGCGTCATCCATCGCGGCGTCGAAGGCGGCGCGGATGCCGCCCCGCTCGAGCGCCGCTACACCGCGCGCCGTCGAGCCGCCCGGCGATGAGACCTCGCGGCGCACGGCGAGCGTGTCGTTGCCGCGGGCGCGCAGCAGCGCCGCGGTCCCCGCGAGCGTCTGCACGACGAGCTCGGCGCCGGTCGCGGCCGGCACGCCGCGCCGCACGCCGGCGTCGATCTGGGCCTCCGCGACGAGTGCGAAGTACGCGGGCGCGCAGCCCATCAGCCCCATCGCCGGGTCGATCAGCTGCTCGGGCAGCACCACGAGCGTGCCGAGACGCGCGAAGAGCTCCGCGACGCGTTCGTCGAGCGGCGGCCCCTGCGGCTCGTCCGCGGCCTGCACCACGGCACCCTGGCGCACCTCGACGGGCAGCGACGGCATGAAACGGAAGACGGGCCGGCTCGGGTACGCCTCGCGCAGCTGGGCGAGCGTCGTCGCGGCGAGTATCGACGCGACGGGCGTGCCCGAGATCGCCACTTCGGCGGCGACTTCTCCGAGCTGGGCGGGCTTGTGGCAGAGGACGACCAGCTCGACGGCCTCGGCGACAGCGATGTTGCTGTCCCGCGCTTCGCCGCCGACGAGCGCCGCGAGCTCCTGCGCGCGGCCCGCGACAGGATCCGCGCAGACGACCGGGTCACCCCAGCCGACCGCGAGCGCCCTCGCCATGTTGCCGCAGCCGATCAGGCCGATACGCATTGAACCCTCCTCACCCGGCGCTCCTCGGAGCGCTCAGGACTGGTTGAAGAAGCCCTTCTCGATGAGGCGCGCCCGCTCCTCGGCGGAGATCTCGACGTTGCGCGGCGTCAGCATGAAGACCTTGTCGGCGATCCGCTGCATGCCGCCGTCGAGCGCGTACGTCAGGCCGGAGGCGAAGTCGATCAGGCGCTTTGAGAGCTCGGGGTCCGAGCTTTGCAGGTTGAGGATCACGGGCACGGAGCTCTTGAAGCGGTCGGCCACCTGCTGGGCGTCGTTGAACGACTTCGGCACCACGAGGTGCACCTGGACGTCGCCGTTCGCGCGCCCGCCGATCGAGCGCAGGACGGTGCCGCCGCGCCGTCCGCGCGAGCCGCGCGAGCCGTCGTCTTCACCGCCGTCGTCGTCGGCGAAGATGTCGTCGATCTCGTCCTGGCGGCGCCGCAGTCGGCGCACGTTCTGGCGCTCGCGCGGCCGCGTGTCGGCGGCGTCGTCGAAGTCGTCGTACTCCTCGTCGTGGTGCTCTTCGGCGAGGCCGAAGTAGACGAGTGCGCTATGCCAGGAGTCGCGGAGGGCCATTTACACGTCAATTTTCGCGCACGGTGCGCACTTCCCTGCCGATGCTAACCGCTTGCGCGCCGCGTCGGGCGCCCGGCGATGTAGAGGCTCGTGCCGATCCGCACTATAGTCGCGCCCTCTTCGGCCGCGACGACGTAGTCCTGGGAGGTGCCCATCGAGAGCTCGGCGAGCCCGCGCTCGTCCGCGAGCCGGCGCAGAGCGGCGAAGTACGGGCGGCTCGCCTCGCCGTCGGCCGCGAGCGGCGGCATCGTCATCAGCCCCGCGACCGGCAGCGGCGAGAGCGCGATCAGATCGTCCAGTTCGCCCGGGTCGATCCCGGCCTTTCCCGGCTCACCGGAGACGTTCACCTCGATGAGGATCCGCAGGTCGCTGTGCGCGCTCGCGCGCGCCCGCTCGAGGGCCGCGATCGCCGAGCGCGACGCGACCGAGTGGATGAGCGTCACGAGGGGCGCGATCATCGCCACTTTCCGGCTCTGCAGCTGGCCGATGAAGTGCCACTCGAAGAGCGGCCCGTAGCCCGCATGGCGCTCGGCGAGCTGCTGCGCGCGGTTCTCTCCAACCAGGGTGACGCCGGCCTCGGCGAGCTTCGGCAGCTCCGTCCCGGCGAGGTACTTGACCGCCGCGAGCACGCGCGGCGCCGCGCGCCCGTGGCCTGACCCGGCGGCGGCGCGAGCCACCTCGCCTTCGATCCGCCGGAGGTTCGCGGCGACGGTCGCGCCGTCGAGCGTGCCGATCACCTCAGCCACGCGATCACCGCCTGGCGTCCCGCGCGCTCGCCTTCGCGCCGGTGGGAGAAGTAGCTCTCGCCGCAGATCGTGCACGCGTCGACGTCGTGGATCGCTGCGACGCCGGCGCGCGCGAGGCGGGCGTGAGCGATCGCGCGCAGGTCGATTCGGCGCTCGTCGGTGGGCTGCAGCGCAAACGCCGCGAAGACGTCGTCGCCGACCTCGTAGCAGCAGCGGCCCGCCGCCGGGCCGATGATCGCCTCGAAGGGGCCGCGCGAGAGCTCCCCGAGCGCGCTCACACCTGCCTCCAGTACTCCTGCGGCCAGGCCGCGCCAGCCGGCGTGGACGACCGCGACGGCGTCGCTGCTCGCGAGCGCGACGGGCAGACAGTCGGCGGCGAGGACCATCAGTCCGACGCCCGGGAGCGCGCTGGCGTGCCCGTCCGCGGGGTCGAGCTCGCCGTTCGCGGGCAGAGCGCGCAGGACGTTGATGCGGGTGCCGTGCTCCTGGGCGCCGGCGAGCAGCCCGCTGAGCCCGAGTTCGGCGCGCAGCGCGTCGCGGCGCGCGCGGCCCTGGGCGTGCCCGTCGCCCGCGAGCGTCGAAAGGTTGCCGTAGCGCCGGTCGGTGAAGAGGACGTTCGCGCCGAGCAGCGTGCGCGCGGGCGCGACGCCGCGCCCGCTCACGGCGACTCCAGTGCCGCGCGCAGCTCGGCCTCGCGGTCGGCGGGGATCGCGCCGTCGAGCCGCAGCGCGAGGACACGCTCCAGGCGGGCTGCGATCGTCGGCCCCGACGGCACGCCGGCGTCGATCAGGTCCCGCGCGCCAATCGCCAGCTTCACAGGCTGGAGCTCGGCCCGCCACAGCGCCACCTTCTCGGCGACGACGGGGCCGCCGAGCGCGACGGCGCTGGCGACCTGCTCCGCCGGATGCCCGGCCAGCGCTCGCGCCAGCGCGGACGGCTGCTGCGCCTGCGCGACCGCCGCGATCAGCGCCTCGGGGCGGGCCGCGGCGCTCGCGCGCTCGCGTTCGCCGGCGCCGAAGTCCATCTCGTCGAGCGCGCGCGCCGGGTCCTCCGCGTCTTTGAAGAGCAGGCCGAGCAGGAGCGCATCGTCGCGCCCTTCGCCCGCGAGCGCGACGAGCGCGGCGGCGGCGAGCTCGCCGTCGAAGCGGGCGCCCAGCGCCGCCCACACGCCGAGCCGCTCGGCGACGCCGAGCGCCTGCAGGGGGTCGGCCTCCGCGAGCATCAGCCGTATCTCCGCGCCGAGGCGCGGTCGCGAGACCGTGTCGAGCGCGCCGCCCGCGAGCGCCTGCTCGAGCAGTTCGGCCGTTCGGGCCTCGACCGCGAAACCGAGCCGCGCGCTGTAGCGCGCGATGCGCAGCGCGCGTGTCGGGTCGTCGGTGAAGCTCGCGTCGTGCAGGACGCGCAGGAGTCCCGCGCGCAGGTCGTCGAGCGCGTGCTCTGCGCCGTGGAGCTCGCCGGCGCTCACGCCCGCGAGCTCGAGGGCGATCGCGTTGATCGTGAAGTCGCGCCGCGCGAGGTCGGCGGCGAGATCGCCGGGTCGCACGTCGGGTAGCGCGCCGGGTCGCGCGTAGCTCTCGGCGCGCCGCTGCGCGACGTCGACGCGGGCCCCGGGCCAGCTGACGCTCGCCGTCAGGAATCGCGGGTAGGACTCGACGGCGACCCCCTGCACGCCGGCGGCGGTGAGCGCGGCGGCGAGGCGCTGCGCGGCGTCGATGCCGGGCTCGCCGACGGTCGCGTCGAGCTCGGTCGGGTCGGCGCCGAGCAGCAGGTCCCGCAGCGCGCCGCCGACGAGCATCGTCCCCGGCCCGAGGGCGATCAGGGCATCGCCGCCGGGCAGGGCGCTCACGCGCTCGACGAGCGCGCGGCCGTCGACGTCCACTAGGTCGTCTCCCGCACCGGGATGCCGGCGCGCGCCAGATGGCTCTTGGCTTCAGCGATCGTGAAGCGGCCGTAATGGAAGATCGACGCGCACAGGACGGCGTCCGCGCCGGCCGCGAGCGCCTCGACGAGGTGCTCGAGCTCACCCGCGCCGCCGGATGCGATGAGCGGCACGTCGACGGCGCCGCTGACCGTGCCGATCAGCTCCAGGTCATAACCGTCGGCGGTGCCGTCGCGGTCCATGCTCGTGAGCAGGACCTCGCCCGCGCCGCGGCTGACCGCCTCGCGCGCCCAGGCCTCGACGTCGCGGCCCGCCGCGGTCCGGCCGCCGGCCGTGTACGCCTGCCAGGCGTCCCCGTCGGCGCGCGCGTCGATCGCGACGACGACGCACTGGGCGCCGAAGACCGCGGCGAGTTCGTCGATCAGCTGGGGTTCGGCGAGCGCGGCGGAGTTGACGGATACCTTGTCGGCGCCGGCGTCCAGGACGGCCTGCGCATCCTCGACCGAGCGCACGCCGCCGCCGATCGTGAACGGGACGAAGACGTCGTCGGCGCAGCGGCGCGCGAGCGAGGCGATCGTCTCGCGCTGCTCGTGCGTCGCGGTGATGTCCAGGAAGACGATCTCGTCCGCCCCCGCGCGGTCATAGTGGCTCGCGAGTTCAACCGGGTCGCCGGCGTCGCGGATGTCGACGAACCGGACTCCCTTGACGACGCGTCCGCCGTCGACGTCCAGGCACGGGATCAGGCGCTTGTAGTGCACCGGCCCACGGTACCGCCGCGTTCAGTCCGCGAGGACGGCGCGCGCCTCGGCGACCGTGAACCGACGCTCGTACAGGGCCTTGCCGACGATGACGCCCTCGAGCGGCATGCCGGCCAGCTGTTCGAGGTCCTCGAGCGTCGCGACGCCGCCCGAGTAGGTGACGCCGGCGCCGCCGGCGCCCAGGAGCGCGCGGACGCCGTCGAGATCCGGGCCGACGAGCAGCCCGTCGCGTTCGACGTCCGTGTACACGAAGTGCTCGACTCCCGCCGCCGAGAGCCGCGCCAGCTCGGCCGGCGCGTCCGTTTCCGAGCTCTCTGTCCAGCCGGCGATCGCGGGTCGCCCGCCGCGGACGTCGAGCGAGACGACGGTGCGGGCCGGCCCGTGAAGCTCGAGAACTTCGGCGACGAGCGCGCTGTCGTCGAGTGCGGCGGTGCCGAGCACGACCCGGTCGGCACCCGCCTCGATCGCCTGGTCGACGGCCGCCGGGGTCCGCAGCCCGCCGCCGTACTGCACCGGCACGTCCACCTCGCTGGTTATCCGCCGCAGCAGGTTGACGTTGACGGGCGCCCCGTCGCGCGCCCCGTCCAGGTCGACGACGTGCAGTGCGAGGGCCCCCTGCTCGACCCACTCGGCGGCGGCGCGCACAGGGTCGGCGTCGTAGATCCTGCGCTGCTCGAAGTCGCCGCGCACCAGGCGCACGGCGCTGCCCTGGAAGATGTCGATGGCGGGCAGGAGCCTCAAGCCGGTACCCCGGCGCGGCAGAGCGACGCGAAGGCGGCCAGGAGGCGCAGCCCGAGCGTCGAGGACTTCTCCGGGTGGAACTGGACGCCGTAGAAGGCGCCGCGCGCGATCGCTGTGACGAACGTCGTGCCGTAATCGGCGGTCGCGAGGACGTCGGCAGGGTCCTCGGGTCGCGCCGCGTACGAGTGGACGTGGTAGAAGGCGCCGCGTTCGGGCAGCGTCTCGGTGAGCGCGCTGGACCGCTCGAAGCGGACCTCGTTCCAGCCGATGTGGGGGAGCTTCGCGTCGCCGGAATCAAGGCGCCTGACTCGCCCGGCGACGAGGCCGAGGCCCTCCGCGCCGCCGAGCTCGTCCGAGCCGTCGAGGGCGAGCTGCATGCCGAGGCAGATGCCCAGCGTCGGCACGCCGGAGCGGACGAGTTCGACGAGGACTGTGTCGAGGCGCGCCGCGCGCAGGTTCTCCATGGCGCGCGGGAACGCGCCGACGCCGGGAACCACGACTCCGGCCGCGCTGCGCAGCTCGTCCTGCGATGAGGTGATCACGGCTCTCGCGCCGACGTGCTCGAGCGCCTTCTCGACGGAGCGCCGGTTTCCCATCCCGTAGTCGACGATCGCGATTGGCGCGGTCGCCGCGTTCATGCGGTGAGCGTGCCCTTGGTGCTCGGCACGCGGTGCTCGCCGGGTTCGAGTGCGGCGGCGGCGCGCAGCGCCCGCGCGAAGGCCTTGAACGCAGCCTCGATCATGTGGTGGGCGTTGCTGCCGGTTTCGACTCGCAGGTGGAGCGTCACCTTCGCCGAGTTGGCGAACGCGCGGAAGAACTCCTCCGCAAGCTCGTGGTCAAAGCCGCCCGTCGCGCCGGGCGGCAGGTCGGCCTCGAAGAGCGTGTACGGGCGGCCGGAGATGTCGATCGCGCAGCTCGCGCGAGCCTCGTCCATGGGGATCGTGGCGCTGCCGTAGCGCGTGATCCCGCTGCGGTCGCCGAGCGCGGCGTCGAGCGCCTGGCCGAGAACGATGGCGGTGTCCTCCGCAGTGTGGTGCGCGCCGGTGTCAAGGTCCCCGCTGACGGCGACGTCGAGGTCGAGGCCGCAGTGGCGCGCGAGCAGATCGAGCATGTGGTCCAGGAAGCCGATGCCCGTCGTCCGCGTGCCCGCCCCGCTCCCGTCGAGCGTGAGGGTGAGGGTGACGCGCGTCTCCGCGGTGTTGCGTGCGATGGTCGCCGTGCGGCTCATGGCTCTTCATTGTCGCCGACACGGGCGAGCATCGACCGGGCGTGCATCTCAAAGCCCTCGGCGCGCGCGAGCGGAGCCCCGGCGGCGGCGAGTTTCTGGGCTCCCCCGCCGATCCGCACCTCGGCCATGCGGCGGCGGAAGTCACGCGGCGAGAGCGTCGACGAGAAACGCGCCGCGCCGGCGGTGGGCAGGACGTGGTTGGAACCGGCGACGTAGTCGCCGAAGGCGGTCGCGCTGGCGGGGCCGACGAACAGGCAGCCCGCGCTCGTGACGAGCGGCGCGAGCGCCTCAGCGTCGGCGCCGATCAGCTCGAGGTGCTCGGGGGCGAAGCGGTTGGCGAGCGCGACGGCGGCGCGCGCGTCGGGGCAGCGAACGATGACGCCCACCGCCGGTGAGCGCTCCGCCCCGTCCGTCGAGTGCGCGTCGATGGCCCGCTCCAGAGCTTCCGCGAGGCCAGCGGAGGCGACGGCCGCGACGACGATCGAACCGGCGCCATGCTCGGCTTGGGCGAGCATGTCCAGCGCCGCGAGCTCGGCGTCGCGCTCGTCGGCGTCGGCGCCCAGCACGACTAGCATGTCACTCGGCCCCTGGAAGCCGTCGATCCCGACGACGCCGGAAACCTGGCGCTTGGCCTCCTGCACGTAGAGGTTGCCCGGGCCGACGATCACGTCCACCGCATCGACGGTCTCGGTGCCGTAGGCGAGGGCGGCGATTGCCTGTGCGCCGCCCATGCGGTAGATGCGCTCGACGCCGCAGAGGCGACACGTCCCGAGGATGAGCGGGTCGACATCGCCGCTCCTGCCGGGAGGGGCGCAGACCGCGACGTCGACGACGCCGGCCGCGCGGGCTGTCACGACGCCCATCACGACCGTGCTCGGGTACGGCGCGCGACCGGCGGGCACGTAGACGGCGGCGGAACGGACGGGGATGTCGCGCAGCGTCACGCGCTGGCCCTGCGGAAGATCGACCGCCGCGTCGTGCGCGACGCCCGCCTCGGCGACGAGCGCGACGTTGGTGATCGCGACCTGCAGGCCCGCGACGACATCGAGCGCGACGGCTTTGATCGCCGCGTCGAGTTCTCGGCCGTCGACGAGCAATGCGGGCGGATCGGCTCCGCCGGTGTCAAGTTCGCGCGTAAGGCGCTCGAGCGCGCGGTCGCCCCCGGCGCGGACCTCGCCGATGATCTCCGCGACGCGTGGGGCCACGGATTCGCCCGCGGGGACGAGCGCGCGCAGTCGTGCCGCGACGTCGCCGGCGGACTCGATGTCGCCCAGCTCTTCGTGCGAGAGCTGCAGCTGCATCTCACGCGCCATCGCAAAGCGCGCGTATGCGCGCGGTCAACTCGTCGATGTCACGGGCCTTCAGGCGGTACGCGACGGGGTTGGCGATCAGACGCGCCGTGATCGGTGTGATCACCTCGCGCACGACGAGGTCGTTCTCGCGCAGCGTCGTCCCGGTCGCCGAAAGGTCGACGATCGCCTCGACTATGCCCGTCAGCGGCGCGAGCTCGACCGATCCCTTGACCTCGACGATCTCCGCCTGGCGCCCCGTTTGCTCGAGGTGGCGTGCCGCGACGCGCGGGTACTTCGTCGCGACGCGCATCACGCCGAGCCGCCGCAGCGCCTCGAGCGCGGGATCGGGGCCGGTCCGCGTCGCGAGCACCATCTCGCAGCGGCCGAAGCCGAGGTCGACGAGCTCGTAAAGTTCGCGCCCCCCGGGCGCCGGCTCATCGGGCGCGCGCTCCAGCAGCACGTCCTTGCCCGTGATGCCGAGGTCGGCGGCGCCCTTTTCCACGTAGGTCGGCACGTCGCTCGGCCGCATCGTGATCACGCCGATCGACTCGAAGAGGAGCCGGCGATCGTTGCTCGCGAGCTCGGCCGTGTCGACGCCCAACCGCGCGAGCAGCTCGACGGTCTCGACGAAGAGCGCGCCGCGGGGCACGGCGATCGTGAGGCCGTTGGTGGCGCTCACGCCTCGGCCTTGGAGCGTTCGAGGAGCGCGCCGGTGCCGCGCTCCTCGCCGGCGAGCGCCACGTGCAGGTTGTCGACGCCGAGCGCGAACCCGACCGCCGGCATCGCGGTGCCGAAACGGCCGAGGAGCTCGTCGTAGCGCCCGCCGCCGCCGATCGGCACGCCGATCGCGGGGTCGTAGATCTCAAAGACGGCTCCGGTGTAGTAGCCGATGCTGCGTGCGAGACCGAGGTCGAATATCACGCGACGGGCGACGCTCTCGGGGAGAAGGTCGAGCACGGCCTGCATGCCCGCCGTTGCCTGCACGACGCGCGCCGGTACACGTTCGAGGACCTCGGGCCCGCCGCGGGTCTGCGGAACCGTCAGCAGGATTTCGCGCGCGTCGTCGGCGACGCCCGCGTCGCGTAGGGCGCGCTCGAGCCCGACGAAGTCCCTCCTTCCGAGAGCGCGCAGTACGTTCGGCTGCGCGTCGTCGGGTACGCCGAGTTCTCCCATCAGCCGCGGGTACAGCGAGGCGTCGCCGAGCCCGATCCTGTACGCCGCGAGCCCGACCGCGTCGAGCGCGTCGCAGAGCACGCGCAGGACCTCGGCCGTGCCGTCCGGCGCCGGCGCGCCGAGCAGCTCGATACCGGCCTGCAGCAGCTCGCGCAGCTCGCCGCGTTGCGGAGCGACGCCGCGGTAGCAGTGGGCGAAGTAGCAGAAGCGCAACGGCGGCTCGGCTCCCACGTAGCGCGTCGCGACCACGCGCGCTATCGGCACCGTCATGTCCGAGCGCAGTGCCAGCACCTCGCCGTTCTCGTCGAAGAGGCGGTACGCGGGCTGCGCTTCAGCCATCTCGGCGACCTGCAGCACCGACTCGTACTCCAGCGCGGGCGTGTAGATCTCGCCGTAGCCGTGACGCTCGAACGCGCCGCGCAGGGCATCGGTTATCGCGCGCAGCTCGCGCGTCTCGTCGGGCAGCACATCGCGTGTGCCGCTGGGGGTCGGGTGGATCACGGCGACGACTCTACGCAGCGACGGGCTCAGTGGCGACGCGCTCGATGCGCGCGCCGAGCTCGCGCAAGCGCTCGTCGATGCGCTCGTATCCCCGGTCGATCTGGCGGATGTTGCCGATCTCGCTCGTGCCGTCGGCACAGAGCGCCGCGAGAAGGACCGCCATGCCGGCGCGGATGTCCGGCGACTCGACGCGCTCGCCGCGCAGGCGGCGCGGCCCCGTGACGATCACCCGGTGGGGGTCGCAGACGACGATGTCCGCCCCCATCAGGATCAGCTTGTCGGTGAAGACCAGGCGGTTCTCGAACATCCACTCGTGGATGAGGATGGAACCCTCCGCCTGGGTCGCGAGCGCGACGACGATCGAGGTGAGGTCGGCCGGGAACGCGGGCCAGGGACCGTCCTGCACCTTGCTCTTGTACTCGCCGGCGTCGGATTCGACGACCATCCGCTGGCCGCCCGGGACTACCACGTCGTTGCCCTCGACGTGGGAGCGGAGTCCGACACGCTCGAAGACGAGGCGGATCATCCGCAAGTCGTCGGGCACGGTCTCGCAGATCCGCACCTCGCCCCCGGTCACGCCGGCGAGCGCCATGAAGCTCCCCACCTCGATGTGGTCCGGCGCCACGCGGTGGCTGCAGCCTCGGAGCGTCGCTGAGCCTTGCACGGTGAGAAGGTTCGAGCCGATTCCGTCGATCCGCGCTCCCATCTTCACCAGCAGCCGCGCGAGATCCTGGACGTGAGGCTCGCACGCCGCGTTACAGATCACGGTCGTGCCGTCGATACGCGCCGCCGCCATGAGGGCGTTCTCGGTCGCCATCACCGAGGGCTCATCCATGAAGACGTCTGAGCCCCTCAGCCCGAGCGGGGCCTCGAGGACGACGTCACCGCCGAGGTGCACGCTCGCGCCGAGGGCGCGGAACGCGTCGAGGTGGGGATCCAGGCGCCGGCGACCGATCACGTCACCGCCGGGCGGAGGCAGCGACGCCCGCCCGAAGCGCGCGAGAAGCGGTCCCGCGAGCAGGAACGAGGCCCTGATCTGCTCGGCGAGTGCGGGGTCGATCGCGGCGTCCCGGACATCTGCCGCGCACAGCGTCAGTTCGTGGTCGCTCTGCCAAGAGATCTCGACGCCGATCGAGCCTAGGATCTCGAGCAGCGTCTCGACGTCACGGATGCGCGGGACGTTCGCGATCAGCATCGGCTCGTCCGTCAGCAGCGACGCCGCCAGAATCGCCAGCGCGCCGTTCTTGTTACCTGCCGCGGTGAGCGTCCCGGAGAGCGGCACGCCACCTTCGATCACGAACTTCTCCATCAGCTTTCTCCGTCTCCGCCGGCGCGTTGGAGTTGCTTGTACCTGGCGTTCGGCAAGCGTAACAGCCATTCTTGGCCCTCAGTTCGCCATCCGGCCGCCGCCACCTTCACGGGCCACGTGGCGCAGGCCACGGCCTCTGCAAGCGTCTTTGCAGCCCGCGATCGACACAAATTCCCTCTGCAGAGCCATAATCCACCGCAATCGCGAACTACGAACGTGTGTTCGTGAAGGTCCGTCCGGCCCCGCCCATAGGTTGCGAACACATGTTCTCCCAATGGACATTGAAGCTGCAGAGCGGGGCCCGCGGCGCGGTGCGTTCCACCGTCGCGCGCCTTCGGTTCGAGGACGAGTTCCGATTCGGCTGGGAGGCCGACCGGGAGGCGCCCATTCGGTCGGTGGGACACCCGCACCGGGCACCGCTACGCAGCCGATCCAGACGCCGCCCCGGCGTCGTCGTCTCGAGCGAACACTGCACCACGCCCGTCGCGAGGTCCGGCCGCCGGCCGAAGGCGTACGAGCGTATCGCGAGGACCCCGGTCGGGCGCAGTCGTTAACGCCGAACGGCCGCCGCAGCGGCCGTTCGAGCACAGATAAGAACCGGCAGCGCCCTACTCTCCCAGGCCCTTACGAGCCAAGTACCATCGGCGCAGAGAGGCTTAACTTCTCTGTTCGGAATGGGAAGAGGTGTCTCCCTCTCGCTAAAGCCACCGGAAAGACGCGAGAGATACCTCCCGCGGTCCTTCAAAACTGCACAGCGCCACCGGGTATCAAAAATATCCGTCAAGCCCTCGACCCATTAGTACCGGTCTCCTGCGGACGTTACCGTCCTTCCAGATCCGGCCTATCAACCTGGTGGTCTACCAGGGGTCTTACTCCCTCAAGGGGATGGGAGAGCTCATCTCGAGGCCGGCTTCCCGCTTAGATGCCTTCAGCGGTTATCCGATCCACACGTAGCTAACCTGCAATGCCCTTGGCAGGACAACAGATACACCAGAGGTGCGTTCATCCCGGTCCTCTCGTACTAGGGACAAATCCTCTCAACTCTCCAACGCCCACGGCAGATAGGGACCGAACTGTCTCACGACGTTCTGAACCCAGCTCGCGTACCGCTTTAATGGGCGAACAGCCCAACCCTTGGGAGCAACTCCACCCCCAGGATGCGACGAGCCGACATCGAGGTGCCAAACCGGGCCGTCGATGTGGACTCTTGGGCCCGATAAGCCTGTTATCCCCGGAGTACCTTTTATCCGTTGAGCGACGGCACTTCCACTTGCTACCGCCGGATCACTAAGACCTGCTTTCGCACCTGCTCGACTTGTCAGTCTCGCAGTCAAGCTCCCTTGCTACCTTTGCGCTCTACACACGATTTCCGACCGTGATGAGGGAACCTTTGTGCGCCTCCGTTACATTTTAGGAGGCGACCGCCCCAGTCAAACTACCCGCCTGGAACTGTCCAGCGCCCGGTTTCACGGAACGCTGTTAGAAATCCAATGCACCAAGGGTGGTATCTCAAGGTTGGCTCCGCGCCAGCCGCAACCGGCGCTTCAAAGCCTCCCACCTATCCTGAGCGAGATACACCGAATCCCAATACCAGGTTGTAGTAAAGGTTCACGGGGTCTTTCCGTCTAGCCGCGGGTACTCGGCATCTTCACCGAGACTGCAATTTCACCGAGCTCCTCGTTGAGACAGCGCTGAAGTCGTTACGCCATTCGTGCAGGTCGGAACTTACCCGACAAGGAATTTCGCTACCTTAGGACCGTTCCAAATTGTTACTACCCAACAACGAAAGTCGTTGAGCGGCCCACTCATTTCTGGTGAACTCTCACGGTCGCCCGTGAGTGCGGACTATCTCATCCACGCGCCGCTCTAGGCGCGGGCTCGGCGTATAGTCTCTGAGGATTCCGACCACCTGTCGAGCGTAATGCCCGCGCGCGGCTCAAACCGTTTCCGGAGAGCTGAGTCGCGCTTCAAGTGGCCGGCCTTTCCTGCTGATTGTCCGCACCCGTCACATTGTCACGGAAGCACCGTTGAAGGTGCTCCTCGTAGTGCGGGATTCTCGGATGTTCCAGCATATAGCCGAGTTTTACAACTACCTCGGTCAACTGATAGTTACGGCCGCCGTTTACCGGGGCTTAGCTTCGCTGCTTCGAACCGAAGTCCTGACAACTCCACGTAACCTTCCGGCACCGGGCAGGCGTCAGCCCCTATACGTCGTCTTTCGACTTAGCAGAGACCTGTGTTTTTGGTAAACAGTCGCTTCAGCCTATTCACTGCGGCCCTCTCAAGCTCCACCCGCGAGGGGTTTCACTTTACTAGGGCGCCCCTTATCCCGAAGTTACGGGGCGATTTTGCCGAGTTCCTTAACGAGGGTTATCTCGATCACCTTAGTATTCTCTACTTGCCCACCTGTGTCGGTTTTGGTACGGGCACGCGCATCCTCCCTAGAGGCTTTTCTCGGAGGTTTGGCGTCGGGGACTCGCCGGCTCTGGGCCAGCTGGCATCGCACCTCAGGTTATGCAGCCCCGCATTTGACAGGGGCCGCCCCTACATGCTTACCCCAGGACAACCATCGCCTGGGTTCCCTTAGCCTCCCTCGTCCCCCCATCGGTCAAATGGATGCGACGTGGTACAGGAATATCAACCTGTTGGCCATCGACTACGCCTTTCGGCCTCGCCTTAGGTCCCGACTAACCCTGAGCAGACGAACTTGACTCAGGAATCCTTGGGCAATCGGCGGAGGGGATTCTCACCCCTCTTTCGTTACTTATGCCGGCATTCTCACTTCCCACGCCTCCACGGCTGGCTTCCGCCGCCGCTTTGCTGGCGTGGGAACGCTCTCCTACCGCGCGATCGGTCCGAAAACCTCACGCACCCGCAGCTTCGGTGTCTAGCTTGAGCCCCGTTACATTGTCCGCGCTCGAACACTTGACCAGTGAGCTGTTACGCACTCTTTCAAGGGTGGCTGCCTCTAAGCCAACCTCCTGGTTGTCTATGCACTCGAACATCGTTTCCCACTTAGCTAGAACTTAGGGACCTTAGCTGGCGGTCTGGGCTGTTTCCCTTTTGACGCTGAAGTTTATCCCCCAGCAACTGACTCCCGGAGTAGACGTATTGGTCTTCGGAGTTTGCCTGAAGTCGGTAACCTGGTAGGGCCCCTAGTCCAAACAGTGCTCTACGGCCAATACGTAATTTATCCGAGGCTATACCTAAATATATTTCGGAGAGAACCAGATATCACTGAGCTTGATTAGCCTTTCACTCCGACCCACAGGTCATCCGCCCAGTTTTCAACCTAGGTCGGTTCGGCCCTCCACGAGGTCTTACCCCCGCTTCAGCCTGCCCATGGGTAGCTCGCTCAGTTTCGGGTGTACCGCCTGCGACTGATTCGCCCTATTCGGACTCGCTTTCGCTACGGCTCCGCTCATCGCTTAACCTTGCCGCAGACGAGTAACTCGCCGGCTCGTTATGCAAAAAGCACGCGGTCATCCCACGAAGGGACTCCCACCGCTTGTAGGCACGCGGTTTCAGGTACTATTTCACTCCCCTTCCGGGGTACTTTTCACCTTTCCCTCACGGTACTTGTCCGCTATCGGTCACCAAGGAGTACTTAGCCTTGGAGGGTGGTCCCCCCAGCTTCAGTCCGCGTTTCACGAGAGCGGACTTACTCAGGAACGTCTGACGGAAGGCTGTGCGGTTTCGTCTACGGGACGGTTGCCCTCTTTGGTGCGCGGTTCCACGCGCTTCGACTACCACACAACTTTGTAACTTCCGCCGAGCCGGACACGGCTCGGAACAGACGCCCTACAACCCCCGGCAGACAACGCGTGTCCGCTTACACCAGCCGGGTTTGGGCTGATCCCTTTTCGCTCGCCACTACTCAGGGAGTCTCGGTTGATTTACTTTCCTCGGGGTACTGAGATGTTTCACTTCCCCCGCTTGTCTTCCACCGGCCTATGTGTTCAGCCGGGGATAGCGCCGCATTACCAGCGCTGGGTTTCCCCATTCGGGCATCCACGGGTCAAAGGCTATTCAGCGCCTCACCGTGGCTTATCGCAGCCGTTCACGCCCTTCATCGACTCTTGGTGCCAAGGCATCCACCGTGTGCCCTTACTATCTTGACGGTGATCAGGTCCCGTCGACCGCAAGGCGGTCGTGGGACCCGGTGATACCCGTTCAGCCGCCCGCTTATCGTGAGGCGGCTGTTGTGGCTTCTGTGCAGTTTTCAAGGACCGCGAAGAGGTCAACGCCGGCCGGGTGGCGCATATTTGCGAGATTCTCGACGAATCCTGCGTCGCGTCCCCGGCGGGCGCCGGTCTCTCAAAACTCAACAGCATGGCCGGGCGTTTGCTTTGCGCCGGATCCAGCGGGCACCGCCCAAGTAGCGGAGCGGGCACGGCTGATCCGGCAGCCCGGCAGGTTCGGTCGACATGCTAGGCCCGATCCGCGTTGTCGCAGCCGGCCAATGACCGGCTGCCGCAGGATCGGGGCACCGCTTGGTGCTCCCTAGAAAGGAGGTGATCCAGCCGCAGCTTCCGCTACGGCTACCTTGTTACGACTTCACCCCAGTCACGAGCCCCACCTTCGACGGCTTCCTCCCAAAAGGGTTAGACCACCGGCTTCGGGTGTTGCTCACTCCCGTGGTGTGACGGGCGGTGTGTACAAGGCCCGGGAACGTATTCACCGCGGCAATGCTGATCCGCGATTACTAGCAACTCCGCCTTCATGCAGGCGAATTTCAGCCTGCAATCCGAACCGAGACGCACTTTAAGGGATTCGCTCCACCTCGCGGTATCGCAACCCTCTGTATGCGCCAATGTAGCACGTGTGTAGCCCTGGACATAAGGGGCATGATGACTTGACATCATCCCCGCCTTCCTCCGGTTTGTCACCGGCAGTCTCGCATGAGTCCCCAACTAAATGCTGGCAACATGCGACGGGGGTTGCGCTCGTTGCGGGACTTAACCCAACATCTCACGACACGAGCTGACGACAGCCATGCACCACCTGTGATAGTGCCCCGAAGGGAGGGTGTGTTTCCACACCTGTCACTCACATGTCAAGCCCAGGTAAGGTTCTTCGCGTTGCGTCGAATTAAACCACATGCTCCGCTGCTTGTGCGGGCCCCCGTCAATTCCTTTGAGTTTTAGCCTTGCGGCCGTACTCCCCAGGCGGGGCACTTAATGCGTTAGCTTCGGCACAGGGGGAGTCGACACCCCCCACACCTAGTGCCCATCGTTTACAGCGTGGACTACCAGGGTATCTAATCCTGTTTGCTCCCCACGCTTTCGCGTCTCAGCGTCAGTCACGTCCCAGCGAGCTGCCTTCGCCATTGGTGTTCCTCCTGATATCTGCGCAT